>Ga0222712_10001994_pt1 | contig 24205 bp, 23 predicted proteins | sample C33_657DmetaG_FD_165043 | JGI IMG/M metagenome (GOLD analysis project Ga0222712, IMG submission 165043) | Estuarine water microbial communities from San Francisco Bay, California, United States - C33_657D | ecosystem: Environmental > Aquatic > Marine > Unclassified | place: USA: California... | reverse complement strand
CGCACACGTATTAGCGCCCGTACCCATAAGGATCTCCAGCGCCGTAAGAATGCCCTTGAATCTTCAGCGCTTCCAACGAAGCTCTCTGATTGTCGTTCTGAAGATGTCACACGTACTGAGCTCTTTATCGTTGAGGGTGACTCTGCACTTGGAACAACCAAGGCGGCACGTAACTCTGAGTTCCAGGCAATCTTGCCTATCCGCGGCAAGATTCTTAACGTACAGAAGGCATCACTTTCACAGATGCTCGATGATAAAGAGTGCGGTTCAATTATTCAGGTTATTGGTGCAGGTTCAGGAAAATCTTTCGAACTCGATGATGCTCGCTACGGTCGCGTTATCTTGATGTCAGATGCTGATGTTGACGGCGCGCATATCCGTTGCCTCCTGCTTACCTTGATGTACCGCTACATGCGTCCGCTGATTGATGCTGGTCGCGTCTTTGCTGCAATTCCACCACTACACCGCATTGAGGTCATGGGTGGCGGCGGCAAGAAGGGCAATTACATCTACACATACTCAGATGATGAGATGAAGAAGGTAACTGCAGATCTTTCAAAGAATGGAAAGCGCTGGAAGGAGCCAATTCAGCGTTACAAGGGTCTCGGTGAGATGGATGCAGATCAGCTCCGTGAGACCACAATGGATCCTGATGTTCGCACCCTTCGTCGCATTACAGTCACTGATGCAGCGGCAGCAGAGGCGATGTTTGAACTCCTCATGGGTTCAGATGTGGCTCCTCGCAAGGAGTTCATCGCTAACGCTGAGATTGACCGCGATTCAATCGACGCTTAAGACTTCTTAAATCCGCTTGGACAGCGTGGGTTAGTTCCCTTAATGGTCTTCTTCACCTTGCCCTTTACGCAGGTAATCTTCTTTATCGTCATCGCCTTCGGAGTCGCTGTTGGGCTCGCAGATGGCGTAGGAGCGGGAGCGACCTTCTTCTCCTGCAAGAGCTTGACGCTCAGTTGCGGTGTTGAGTAGTGGAAGCCTGAAGCGTTGAGTGTGAGCATCCCGGTCTTTGGATTTTCATTGATTACCGTTGTGACAAGGTTGGGGCTGCCATCTTCAGATGCGATCTCAACGCGAGCAGAGATCGGAGCTGCGTTAAAGCCATAGATGCATCTAGCAACATCTGAGCGCATGGAGAGGACATACTGTCCGGTGAGTAGCTTTCCTTCAGTGTCGTAGTGAGGTGCTCCTACAGTGTAATCAAGAGTCTCACGCTCGATATTCCAACTAGGAGCTCCAGAGCTAAAGACCGCTGCATTACTGGAGACGATTCCAGCAAATTTATTCTGTGCGCAATCACGCATCTTCTGTGAAGGTTCATCGGTAATGGCCTTCACATTCCAATAGGTCTTCATCGCAAATGGCTTATCTTGCAAGAAAGGAATCCAATCCTGGAACTCTTTGATTGCTCGTGTTCCGGCTGAGCCTGCGCCAACCTTGAGAATGCGGGTGTCGAGATTCTTGGTTGTGAAACCATCCATGGAGCGAGTTGTTCCACCTGTTCCAGATGGGTATTTAGCCTTCATCCACTCTGGAGTCTCAGACCACTTGATATAGCCGCCGACCTCCGGAACTCGCATTGGCTTGGCAGAAATAGTCATAGTGCTTGCACCATTTGCCTTCTCCACGATGGTTATAGAAGGATCCACGACGCGGCCATTGAGCCATGGAGAGATAGGACGCTCAAAACGTATTGAGAGCGAGTAGGTAATGTCGAGCGGGAAGGTGCGCTTCTGTGCGCAAGCTTTGGTGTCATTGATGATGCAACCAGCTTGGTAATCAATTCCGCCACCTGTTCCTATTCCACCAGTTCCACGAGGAATGAGAATCATCTTCGGATCTTGATAATTTCCTGCAATCTCTTTCACAGGTTGGAAATAAGCGAAGAGCTGTCCATGGAATTTATTCCATTCACTGGCCTGCGTTCCCAATTGAGGGATGGGTATTCCGCCTCGCACGCCAGCCATCAATACATATTCATCGGTGATATCGGTATTAGTGCCAGTGAGAGTCCAGGTGCTTGCTTGACCGCCATCAGGAATTCCCAATAGAGGATCGCCTTTATATTCCCCTTGCGGATTCCAGAGGCGCTTTACCTTGCCAATTACCTGAGTCCCATCTGCCAGAGTTGCATTGACTGATTCAACGCAATTGGTGGTGATGGTTTCGGTGCAGGGGGAGAAGATTGCAGTGGCGCTGAAATGATAATCAGGGATTTGGCACTTCGGATCTGCAACAGAATCACAGAGAACCGTTCGCCAATCATCATAGTTACTCTCGCTCTTTTGATTGCCTGCTTCAAGCAGACTTGTTCCAAAGTACTCAGTCTCGATGAAATCAACGCCGATCCAGCCTCCGCTGATGGGATCTTCAAGTTTTACAAGTTCTGCGAGCTGGTCACTGTGGGCGGGGGCGGCGGTGACCAGTAGAGCTGTTGCCAAGAGGGCGGCGAGAAGTCTCTTCATAATGGGTTAACCGTAGTATCGAAGAAGATTTGTGCGCGAGGGGTAATCAGTCAGAAATGGTCAAGATTGGTCTCAACCTGCTCATCTAGCGTTGAATTAATCGATAGAGACGAGATCGAAGTACTCGTCCTTCCAAATATCCTCATCGCCATCAGGTAGGAGGATGACCCGCTCGGGCTTAAGGGCCTGAACTGCACCTTCATCGTGAGAGACCATCACAACAGAGCCCTGGTATTCAGAGAGGGCGGCGAGGATTTCCTCACGGGAGGCAGGATCGAGGTTATTTGTTGGCTCATCGAGCAAGAGGACGTTTGCCCCTGAGACGACGATTGTTGCTAGAGCAAGGCGTGTTCGCTCACCACCTGAGAGCACCTTGACCGGCTTATGAACATCATCGCCGGCAAAGAGGAATGAACCGAGAACATTACGTGCCTCAGGTTCACGGATCTCAGCAGTCGCCGACATCATGTTCTCAAGGATGGTGCGTTCAAAGTCAAGTGATTCGTGCTCCTGGGCGTAGTAACCAATCTTGAGACCATGGCCATGATCGACCTTGCCGGTATCGGATTCGAGTTCGCCAGCAAGGATACGAAGGAGCGTTGTCTTACCTGCACCGTTGAGACCAAGAATCACAACACGTGATCCCTTATCGATCACACAAGAGACATCGGTAAAGATTTCAAGTGATCCATAGTTCTTCGATAACTCTTCACCCGATAGAGGGGTCTTGCCACATGGGGCAGGGGTTGGAAAGCGCAGCTTTGCCACCTTATCTGAGACGCGAACATCTTCTAGTGATGAACGAAGCTTCTCTGCGCGACGGAGCATTCCTTGAGCAGCAGTTGCCTTGGATGCCTTAGCGCGCATCTTCTCGCCCTGCTTCTGCAAGATCTCAGCACGCTTTTCAGCATTAGCACGCTCTTTCTTGCGGCGATGCTCATCTGCTTCGCGCTGCAAGAGGTACTGCTTCCATCCCATGTTGTATACGTCGATAACATTTCGGTTGGCATCAATATAAAAAACCTTATTAACAACAGTCTCAATCAAATTCACATCGTGAGAGATGATGACGAGGCCACCTGCGTAGTTAGTTAGGTATTGGCGCAGCCAAATAATCGAATCTGCATCAAGGTGGTTTGTAGGCTCATCCAGAAGCAAGGTCTCCGCACCTGAGAAGAGGATGCGAGCTAGTTCAATACGGCGGCGTTGACCACCAGAGAGCGTTGCAATCTCGTTGTGGAATACATCTTCTGAAACACCGAGAGATGAAGCGATTGCCTCTGCTTCAGATGTTGCGGCATATCCACCTGCTGCATTGAACTCTGCATCAACGCGGGTGTATCGCTCGAGCGCCTTCTCAAGTTCGGCGCCTTCCGTTGTTGAAAGTTCATGTTCAACAGCAGTCATGCGCTTTGCAATCTCATCAAGGCCACGGGCAGAGAGGATGCGATCTAAAGCTGTTCCCTGATCTTCACCGGTGCGAGGATCCTGGGGGAGATAACCAATCTTTCCGGTGCGCTGAACGCCACCACCTGCAGGAAGAGTCTCACCTGCAAGGACCTTGGCTAGAGTTGATTTACCGGCACCGTTACGACCTACGAAGCCGACGCGATCACCACTATTGACGCGGATATTGACGCCGCTTACAAGTAGGCGTGCGCCAGCACGGAGTTCGAGGGCAGAGGTTGAAATCACTGGTGCAGTTTACGCACTTGCAAGACGAGTGCGACGCGGTACCGCATACGCCTTCGAAACTGCAGTAAGTTCATCAGAAACTTGCTTGCGCATCGCTTCCTCTGACTTTAAGAGTGTGGTCAAGGCAGCGATTGTCGCCTTGAGTTCCTTGGATTCAGTTTCAAGTTCGAGCTTGCTCATCTTTGTCAGGCGACGAAGTGGCATATCGAGGATATAAGTCGCCTGTTCTTCATTGAGTTTAAAGCCCTTGATGAGAGCCTCCTTCGCTGCAGATGCATCATCTGAGCCACGAATAATTTTGATGACTTTATCGATATCGATAATCGCCTTAAGAAGACCATCTACCAAGGAGAGGCGATCTTCCGCCTTCGCCTTGCGATATTCACTGCGGCGACGAACAACTTCAATACGGTGATCGATAAAGACCTGCAAGAGCTCCTTAAGACCAAGAGTCTGTGGGCGGCCCTTCACAAGAGCAACAGCGTTGATAGCAAAGCCATCTTCCATTGGAGTGAGCTTATAGAGCTGCTCGAGAACAGCCTCTGGCTCAAAGCCATTCTTCAACTCAATAACGACGTTGGTGCCGGTCTGGCCATCGGTGAGATCGACGATATCTGAGATGCCTTGAATCTTCTTCGCCTTTGCAAGATCTGCAATGCGCTCCACAACCTTCTCAGGTCCGATATTAAATGGAAGCTCCTTGATGACGATTCCCATCTTGCGAGAAGTCACCTTGCTGATCTCAACAGTTGCGCGGACCTTAAATGATCCCTTACCTGTTGCATATGCTTCACGGATTCCATCGGCACCGACAAGCTCGCCACCTGTTGGGAAATCAGGACCAGGAACATGCTTCATCAATTGATTTAAAGTCGCCTTAGGGTTATCAATTAAGAACTTAGTTGCCGCGATGACCTCGCCCAAGTTATGGGGAGCCATATTCGTTGCCATACCGACTGCGATACCGGATGAACCGTTGACGAGAAGGTTTGGAAAAGCTGCTGGCAGTACGAGCGGCTCTTGTAGCTGGCCGTCGTAGTTAGGGCCGAAGTCGACGGTGTTCTCATCAGATTCAGCGACCATCGTCATTGCCGCAGCTGCTAGGCGAGCTTCGGTGTAACGCATTGCAGCAGGTCCGGCATCGAGTGAGCCGAAGTTTCCGTGGCCATCGATGAGTGGAAGCTGCATTGAAAATGATTGCGCCATACGAACGAGAGCGTCGTAAATTGCAGAGTCACCGTGTGGGTGCAACTTACCCATTACCTCACCGACAACACGAGCAGATTTCACATGGCCGCGATCTGGGCGCAGACCCATATCGGCCATCTGGTGGAGGATGCGGCGGTGAACTGGCTTTAAGCCATCGCGAGCATCAGGTAGTGCGCGTGAATAGATAACTGAGTATGCATATTCAAGGAAAGACTCTGACATCTCAGATGAGACATCGATATCGACGATCTTGCCTGGGAATTCTCCCGGCTTAGGACCTGTCGCTTTACCCTTTGCTCCCTTTGCGGGAGCGGCTTTCTTCGTTGCCATGGCGCGTATTCTGCCGTGGGAAAGCCCTAAATGACGGTACCTACACGCGGACGAGCCCCGACGATTGCAACACAACGGGCTGCAACCGCTGCTCCTGCCTCAAGACTTAGCTGCATATTCTTACTTTGAGCAAATTCAGCGATAAATCCAGCGGCAAATGAATCTCCCGCACCTGTTGTATCGATAACTTCAGTAGGAAGCGCTTGAGTTGTGACGAGAATTGAACCACGGCTCTTTCCAATTGCGCCGAGCGAGCCGCGCTTAATGACAACTGTCTCGCACTCTTCGAGCAAGATTTCAAGGGCCTTCTCCGCATTGGTCTGCCCAGTGAGATAGATCGCCTCTTCTTCATTGAGCAAGATGACATCCATCATCGCAATCCAAGATTTCACCAGCGTAAGCGGAACCTCCATCATGGCGCCGACAGAAGCTGGATCAAAGTAGAGCGGCAAACCTGCAGATTTAATCTTTTCAATCATCTCCAGGACTCCGGGGCGCGATAGCGGATCCAGTGGGGAGTAACCAGAGAGATAGACGACATCGAAATCCGCTAGCGGTGGCAGATCACCGATGTGAAGACCTGAGTTGGCTCCATTATCGGGAAACATGGTGCGCTCACCTGTGGGATCTACGAGAACTACGACAACACCTGATGAGCCTTGATCCACCATTAAATTGTTATGGCGTACACCTAAAGTGTCGAACTCACTCATCAGTGCCGCACCAGCTGCATCATCGCCCACATGGCCAACAATCGTTGATTGGGCGCTGGTGCGTGTAAGCCATGAGGCAACGTTTCCAGCAGCGCCGCCACCATGTGTGGAGATCTTCGATGGAGTATCGCTGCCGTAGTGAATCTGCGCAGGCATCACTGAAATTTTAGTGATGACATCGAGCATCACATCACCGATGCACAATACGCGAACGGTCATGAATTACTTCTTTGATGCAACAGCGATATCAGCGGCAAGTGCTGAGTTTGATTTAATAATATCAATATTGACCTTGAGTGATTCACCCTCTGATGCAGTGTGGAAATGTTCAAGGAGAAATGGCGTCACATACTTGCCATGGATGCCGGCCTTCTCAGCTCCTTCAAGTCCGCTCTTGAGAATTGCATCGTGGCGAGTGCGATCCATCTCTTTCACAACAGGATTTGCAACAACTAAACCGTTATTTGTCTTCAGGGCAACGCGCTGTGCTATCACTGCTGCAATCTCTTCCGCGCTATCGACTTGATGTTCGATGGTAAATCCAGAGTCGGTGAGGTAGAAACCAGGGAAGTTCTTTGTCTTAAATCCGACAACGCCAATTGCTAGAGTCTCAAGGCGTTCAAGTGTGGCTGCCACATCGAGAATCGACTTCACCCCAGCACAGACGATGGTGATATCGAGCTGCGAAAGAGCGGTCAGGTCGGCAGATTCATCAAATGTCTCATTGGCGCCACGGTGAACACCGCCGAGTCCACCGGTTGCAAAGACATGAATGCCGGCAAGGACTGCGAGGTGGGCAGTTGCAGCAACTGTGGTTGCCGCTGATTTTCCACTTGCAGCAACAATCGCTAAATCACGACTGGATGCCTTTGCGATGTCATCGCGATTGGCGATATCAACTAATTGATTATCGGTTAGACCGATGTGAACAATGCCATCTAAGACTGCGATAGTTGCAGGAACAGCGCCACGGGAGCGGACTATCTCTTCTACTTCACGCGCCACAGTCAGATTAGATGGACGTGGAAGTCCATGGCTAATGATTGTTGATTCAAGGGCAACGATTGGCTTACCGCTCTTGAGCGCTTCGGCGACCTCTGGCGATGTTGTGAAGGTGAGCTGTGACATGGCGGTAAGAATACTCATGGGATGATTGCCCCGTGCACCTATCGCAGATCATGCCCTCTATTTTTGCCGGGCTCGGAGTCGAACAGACTCAGGATTTTGCAGGATGTGGTGAAAGTCCCACCGGTCGCGAGATTCTCTTTCTCATCGATGGATTTGGTGCCGACCTTTTAGCGCAATTTGGTGAACATGCACCGACCCTTGCCGCGATGTCGTTATCGCATTCTGTGCAGACATCATTTCCTTCAACAACATCGACCAGCCTTGCAACTCTCACCACCGGTGCCATGCCAGGTGCTCACGGGATGATGGGTTACACAGTTCGCGTTCCGCGCAGTAGTGGGCGAGTACTCAACTCATTGAAATGGGATGAGCGCGTCGATCCTGAAATCTGGCAACCAGTTCCTACTCTCTTTCAACGAGCAACTGCATCGGGTGTCACGGTTACCCATGTGGCAGCAAAGCGTTATGAAGATACCGGCTTCACACGCGCCGTCTTTCGTGGCGCTCACTACCGAGGCGCAAACCTCACTAGCGATTTAGTGGGGGAGACGATTACCGCGCTCAAGAGCACGCCATCGTTTGTCTATCTCTATGTCAACGATCTCGACTCTGCTGGCCACTCAGATGGCGTGGGCTCAGATAAATGGATTGCAGCCCTTTCAAGTATCGATGCCATGGTTGCGCAGTTATTGGAGAAGTTACCAAAAGGTGTGCGCATCTGGATTACCGCAGATCACGGAATGATCAATGTGGATGAGAAGATTGTGATGGGCGTTGAAAACAATCTCCTTGAGGGTATTGCCACTGTTGCAGGTGAACCTCGGATGCGCCATCTCTACCTTCCACAAGATTCCGACTTGGCTCCGCGCGTAGATGTGATGGGGCGCTGGGAAGAGACGTTAGGCGCCAAGGTAAAGGTCTTCACTCGCGAAGATGCCATAGCTAGCGGTCTCTTTGGAGATCGCGTCTCACTAGATGCAGCAGAGCGCATTGGTGACATCATCGCCATTGCGCAAAATAATCTTGTATTACTCGATCCCACCCGCGCCGATAAAGAGGGGGCGATGGTGGGCCATCATGGTGGAGATAGTCTGACTGAATCGACTGTGCCACTTCTTAGCGCAACAGCGCAGTAAATCTATACTTACTTAATTGTTGTCGTAATCCTCTTCGACAGGTGCATCGTTGACCGGCGCCTTTGAACCAAACATGATTTCATCCCATGAAGGAATCTTTGCGCGCGCAACTACGCCATCTTCAGTATCTGCAGCTGTAGGTGTATCGCGAATAGCGACAAGGCGTGGTGTCTCTGGCTTCTCTTCTTCAACAACGACAGGTGAGAAGAGCGAGCTTGCCCCAGGAAGTTCGACTGGAGCAACAGGTTCAACGCGAGAAGGATGTGTTGGCTCTGCAGTGATAAAGCCAGGTTCAATCACACGTGCTGGCGCTTCCTCACCAATCAACCATGCGCCATTGTCATCGGTGGGATTGATAGTGCGTCGTGATGTGTCGAAGTTCCAGGTCGCAACGCCATTGCCATCGCGGTTGGGGTAGTGCAATTCGATATGCCATGTTGCATCTGGAAGACGCCAGGTGTTCCAGGAGAGATCATCGGCATCGACGCCACGTGGGGTGAGCTTATTGACTACAGCTTCAAGGAAAGAGATATCAAGGCGAGTGGAATCTTTGCGAAGGGCAGCAGAACGTGCTTGCGAGAGAATGTATTCGCGCTCTTGCAAGATGGGTCCTGAGAATCGTGCAACCTTATCGACAGTTGTATTTCCCTCACGTGCGATTACCTCAGGGGCATCACCTGCACGAAGACGGCGCTGAATCTCCTTAACGCTGACGGTCTCTTCTGCATCATGAGAAGGAACTGAGGTCAGACGTGGTTGGTTCACTGTTGCGCGGAGAGTGTCGCTAATGCGCAGGGTGAATTGAGCGCCATCGTTATCAACCAAGTTGAGATGGGTGCCTTCTTCATTCTTGCCATTAATTCGGAGCTCACTCATGGGGGTGAGAATAACTGATGAGGCCACTAGAATCAGGGCTATGACAGCTCAGAACACAGATCAAATCTTGGCGGGTGAACTTCTCGCACTCGCGCAGCGCATTGGTCGAGAGGCGGCTGCTCTCTTGAGCGAGCGCCCAGCAGAGCTGCGGGTGGAAACTAAATCGACCGCAATCGATGTTGTGACACAGATGGATATCAAGGTCGAGGCCTTTATCGTTGAGCAGATTCTTGCCGCCCGCCCTGATGATGGCCTCATTGGCGAAGAGGGCGCTTCGCGTGAGAGCGCCTCTGGAATTACCTGGGTGATCGATCCACTCGATGGCACCGTCAACTACCTCTATGACCTTCCAGGGTGGAATGTCTCGATTGCAGCGAAAGATGAGCAGGGTCAACTCGTGGGAGTTGTGACTGCGCCCTCCATCAACTCCACGTGGTGGGCTGTGCGCGGGGCAGGGGCCTTCTTCAATGGCCGTCCAATCCACTGCAATGATCCGATTGAGATGGACCGGGCGCTCCTTGCCACAGGATTTCAATATGACACCGCCCACCGTGGTCAGCAGATTGACCATGTCGCTAGAGCTCTTCCCATCATCCGCGATATTCGCCGTAATGGAGCGGCAGCTGTCGATCTCTGCCATGTGGCGATGGGTCGAGTCGATGGTTACTACGAACATGGCCTCAAGGAGTGGGATTGGGCGGCAGCTGGGCTGATTGCTACCGAGGCAGGCGCTCGCTTTGGCCTCTACGGCCAGGCTCCCTACATGATGACCTTGGCGGCAGGTCCTCACCTCTTCGCTGAGCTTGAGGAGTTTCTCGGGCTCGAGTAAGCCTGAGATGCCGATTTTCGCCTCAGGGCCCATCTATGGCAAGATACGCATCCTGTACGGCACTTTCCGTACCGCTTAAGACCTAGTAATTAAGGACCTGAAAATGAACATTCTCGACGTCGTAGACGCAGCATCCCTCCGCAAGGACATCCCACAGTTCCGCGCAGGCGATGAGCTCAAGATTCACGTCCGCGTTATCGAAGGTAACAAGTCACGTCTTCAGGTCTTCCAGGGTGTAGTCATCCGCCGTCAGGGCGATGGAGTCCGTGAGACTTTCACAATCCGTAAGGTTTCATACGGCGTGGGCGTTGAGCGTACATTCCCAGTACACACACCGGTAATTGAAAAGATTGAACTCGTCCAGAAGGGCGATGTACGTCGTGCAAAGCTTTACTACCTCCGCGACCTTCGCGGTAAGGCTGCAAAGATCCGCGAAAAGCGTGATGGCGTTGTCGGCTACGGCGATGGAATCCTCTCAACACCAGAACCTGTAGTGGTTCCTGTTGTTGAAGAAGCTCCAGTTGTTGAGGCAGTAGTAGAAGCTCCAGTCGCGGAAGCGGTTGTAGAGACACCAGCAGCAGTTGAAACACCAGCAGCAGAAGCACCAGCTGCTGATGCAACTACAGCTGAGTAAAAATTTCTAAGTACCTGCCTCGTAAGGGATCGTTCTTTCGCGAGTTCCCTGTACTTGTCATAGTCGCGCTCGCTGTCTCACTTCTCATCAAGACTTTCTTGGTGCAGTTCTTCTATATCCCTTCGGGCTCAATGCAGAACACACTTCAAGTCAATGATCGCGTTGCCGTTAATAAGATTCCATTTCTCGCAAAATCAATTAAACGTGGTGATGTTGTCGTCTTCCGCGATCCTGCCAATTGGCTTCCTATTCCAGTGGAAGAAGAGTCAGGCAATAAGATTATTAGAACCGCGAAAGATGTCCTCGTCTTCGCCGGCGTACTACCAAATCCTGCAAAGCAGTTCCTAGTCAAGCGCGTTATCGGCGTTGCCGGTGACAAGATTATTTGTTGCGATAAAGATGGTGGTTTGACTATCAATGGCGAAAAGACCAATGAGCCATATATCTTCGCGGGAAATAAGCCCTCTGAACTCGACTTTAATGTGACAGTTCCCGAAGGAAAGATCTGGGTTATGGGAGATCACCGCGGAGCATCTGCGGACTCTCGCTATCACCAAGATGATGTAAATAATGGAATGGTTCCGGTTTCAAAGATTACCGGTCGTGTATTTGGAATTATCTGGCCCTTTGAGAACTTCGGCTTCGTTTCATCGAATAACCCACTTTCAACTAAGTAATTCTCGCTACGCCAATGGCATCAACACCAAAGCCGCATGAAGGAAAGCGCATCGAAGAGATGTTGCGTGATGCGCAGATATCTCCCTTAGCAGGTGTAGATGAGGCAGGACGTGGTCCGTGTGCTGGTCCACTGGTAATCGCTGCCGTCATTCTCGATGATCCCTTTGCCGATATCTGGGCAGAGATGCGAGATTCAAAAGAGATATCAGAGAAGAAGCGAGAAGTTCTCTTCGATGTTGTGATGGAAAATGCGGCAGCTGTGAGCATTATTGAAGTCTCACCGGAGGAGATTGATCTTCGTGGCGTTCACGCGGCAAATCTCGATGGAATGCGAAGAGCGGTCAATGGTCTTTCGATTACACCTGGTTATGTCCTGACCGATGGTTATGCCATTGAAGGTTTAGCTATACCTAATGTCGCAGTCTGGAAGGGCGATCAAGTTGTCACTGCAATTAGCGCAGCATCGATTATCGCCAAGGTAACTCGAGATCGAATCATGCGAGAGATGGATGCGCTCTATCCGGGCTATGGATTTGCCGGTCACAAGGGCTATATAACCGCAGCACATACCAAAGCCATCGCTGAGCTTGGAGTTCTACCTATTCACCGTAAATCATTTTCAAATATCGCAGCGCTCCTTGACTAGTCACACGGTGAAATACTCTTGAATTAAAGTAGAGGAATTGAAACCATTCTTCTATGAGCACAAATCGCCTATACAACTGCCTTAACTGTGGTCGACAATACAATCCAGCCGTTCTCAAGAAGTGCCCCGTCTGTCAGACGGCACATCTACAGAGCATCCCACCAGATGCAATCCCTTCCGCGCCTTCCGTGACCCAATCGACTGCGCCGACTTCCCATGCGAGTAATTCTCCGGTGGCTCCAACGTCGAAGGCCTGGTCCACCACAAAGAGTAACTTCGCATATTCAGCTGCCTCATCAGCAGAGACCGTTGACAATTATGGAAGAGTGATCCAAGTTGTCGGTTATATCCTGGCAATTGCGACCTTCATCGTCTTCACATTCATCTGGGGTCCTGAAAATGGAACGAAGTTTTATGGATTCATACTCGGCATTTTTGCAGCGGCTCTAACTGCCTGGATTTACCAAGTAATTGGCGCTCTCTATCGCATGATTGCAAATTACATACTTTTCCGCACGACACAGTAATTCATCCACAGAAGAAGAGAAGGCCGCTGTGCTGAGCGACCTTCTCTCCTATCTTCTCTAGATGGAAATCAAAGTTCAAGAATTTATCTCACCGACGCTTTTTGAAATACCCATTAGAGATATGCGGCTGATAATTGCTGCTCGCCATGAACCTGGAAGCCTTGCGCTAGCTCGTGATATTTCTGAGTATGGCTTGGCCGAAATCTTTAGCAGAATCCCAGTTGATGAGCGGATTGATTTACGGAGTGCATATGACTCACTCGAGGCATGCGGGGGAGTCTGGCTTACACCAGAGGATGAGCAGTGGCCCGAAGCGCTCAATGATTTGGCGGCGCCTCCGCTCGGAATCTTCGTCAAAGGTGAGGTTTCGGCATTGCGAAATAACTCACTCTCTATTGTGGGCACGCGAAATCCAACGCCATACGGAGTAAGGAATGCTCACGAATTTGCTGCAGGATTTGTCGATCGAGGATGGACGATTGTCAGCGGTGGCGCATATGGAATTGATTCGGCGGCGCATAAAGGGGCTCTCATCGCTGAAGGTTCAACAATTGCTGTTACGGCATCGGGTTTAGATTCCTCATATCCAGCAGGCAACCAACGGCTCTTTGATGAGATTGTTGAAAGTGGCGCAATCATTACTGAATACCTACCTGGTGCTATTGCACGTCCTCATCGCTTCCTGGTGCGCAATCGATTGATTGCAGCTCTCTCACGAGGCACCGTTGTTGTGGAGGCGGCATTTAGAAGTGGATCTCTGCGCACAGCGCGAGATGCCTCAGATCTATTGCGACCTGTGATGGCTATTCCAGGACCAATTAACGCTCCCACATCGGAAGGGTGCCATCGCTTAATTGGTGAGCGCAGCGCTGAGTTGGTGACTTCAGTCGCCGATGCGTATGAGCTTCTGACTTCACTGGTCTCTGCATGAGGGAAGTAATGAGAGAATAGGGACATGAGTGATTTCCGTTCGGGCTTCGTTGCCATTGTTGGCCGCCCAAATACCGGAAAATCCACCTTGATCAATGCTTTAGTAGGAAGCAAGATTGCGATTACCTCGCATCATCCCAACACTACCCGCCATGCAATCCGCGGAATTATCAATAACGAGAATTTCCAAGCTGTCCTGGTTGATACACCTGGCGTTCATAAGCCTCGCACGTTGCTCGGCCATCACCTCAATAAGGTTGTTAATGAGAACCTCGACTCAGTCGATGTCATCATGATGTGCCTACCTGCCAATGAAGCAACTGGTGCGGGAGATCAATTTATTGCGGCAGAGATTGCAAAGCACCCGCGCGCAAAGAAGTTTGCTCTTGTCACCAAGACCGACACGGTAAATAAGAAGAGCTTGGCTGACCGCTTGATGACAATTAGCGATCTGGCAGATGGCTTTACCTGGGATGAGATCATTCCCGTCTCTGCTGTCATCCATGATCAGATTGAATTGCTAGAGAAGATTATTGGCCAGAACATTCCAGTGGGTCCAGCCTTCTATCCAGAAGATCAGAAGAGCGATCAAGGAACTGAGCAGCTCATCTGCGAACTCATCCGTGAAGCAGCAATGCGCGATGCTCTCCAAGAGCTTCCACACTCCATCATGGTTACTATCGATGAGATGTCTGAGCGTGAGCCAAATGGCACACGTCCCTTCTATGACATCCATGCATCTATTCACGTCGAACGAGATTCTCAGACTGGAATCATTCTGGGTCATCAAGGTCAACGCTTGAAGGATATTGGCATGCGTGCACGTAAAGATATTGAGCGCGAGCTAGGAGCACGTATCTTCCTTGGTCTTCATGTGAAGGTGTCGAAAGAGTGGCAGCGAGATCCTAAGCTTCTTGAGCGCCTCGGCTTCTCAGATAAGAAGCATTAATCGTTTTTTAAGCGCTGATAACTCCGGTTGAGAGAGCAATCAGAAGAGCAGTTCCAAGAATGATTCGATAGATGACAAATGGCGTGAACGACTTCGTTGAGATGTAACGCATCAACCAAGCGATTACCGCATATCCCACTAAGAATGCTACGAGAGTTGCAGTGAGGGTCTCAGGCATTGTGAAGACTTGATCACCTGGTTCATCAATTGCCTTCTTTAACTGATAGATGCCACTTCCAAATACTGCGGGAAGAGCTAGTAAGAATGAGTAGCGAAGTGCAGATTCACGGCGATAGCCAAGTAAGCGCCCCATCGCAATCGTTGCGCCAGAGCGCGAGACGCCTGGAATGAGAGCCAGAGATTGCGCAAAGCCATAGAGGATTCCATGGCCGGGGGTGAGCTGATCAATGGTGCGCTCATTGCGCCCCATGTAATCAAGGAAGCCAAGGAGGAAGCCGAAGATAATCAGAGTTGCAGCGATAATCCATAGTGAGCGAAGTTCATTCTCGATCCAGCTCTGCCCGAGATAGCCGAGAAAAACAATTGGCAGAGTTCCTATGGCGATTAGCCAAGCCAGGCGGGCATCACTACGTTCGTGATGGGTCAGGTGGGAGTTACGGTTGAGTGATTTAAGCCAAGCAGCGATGATGGAGAGAATATCTTTGCGAAAGTAGAGCAAGACGGCGAGCTCAGTTCCAATCTGAGTGATTGCAACAAATGCTGCGCCTGGATCTTCGGCTGAAGGCATCAACCTTCCAATAATTGCTAAGTGCGCATTAGATGAGATGGGCAAGAATTCGGTAAGCCCCTGCACAACACCTAAGAAGATTGCACTAAGCACTAGTTGTGACCTCGCTCTTTCGACTTGCAAAGTAAGAACCAATTAACACCAATGGAAGTCCAAGGATGATTCCTATTGTAAGAGGCTCGCCGAGAATAATGACGCCAAGAACCACAGCAAATGCGGTATTTAAGTAGGTAACAAGTGAGGCGCGAGCAACATCGATAATGGCAATCAATGTGAAGAAGATTGCAAAGGCAACACCTGTTGAGAGCACGCCTAGCCCGATTACCGCTTGAATCGCAGAGGCTGAGATGTGGTGAGTTGGCCACTGCACAATAGCGACCGGGAGATAGAAGATTGAGGTGATCGCCATCGCCACGGCATTGATCGCCACACCCGATACACCGGGCAATCCGCTCTGCACAAACATCACCGCATATGCATATCCAATGGATGCGAGAAGAACCATTCCAATCGATAGCGGATCAGAGCCACCCTTGATGCTTTCAATTCCAACAACTGCTATTAAGCCAATAAATCCAATGACGAGACCGAAGAGTCGCTTGTGATGCCAGACTGTTTTATCACCACGAAGTGAGGCGAAGATGGTTGCCCAGATTGGAACGGATGCAACGAGCAGACCTGCAAGACCAGATGAGATTTTCTGCTCCGCAGTTCCAATCAGAATCCATGGGCCGATCATCTCTAAGAATGCATAGGGGAGAACATATTTAATTCCGCGGATTGCAGAACCTAAAGTCTTTTGGTGAAGAGCCCATGGAATCAAGATTGCAGCTCCAATGGCCGTGCGCAGGCAGACAACGATTGCTGGGCTAAATCCATTATCGGGATCGACGGCAACTTTAATGAAGAGGTATGGAACGCCCCAGAGCAAGCCGGTGAGAAGGAATAGGACCCAGCCGCGACGCGACATTACATCTCCGATACTGATGTGAAGCGAATTAATTAACGCTTACTTGATGACTGATTGATAGAGCGCCAGTGTAGTTGCAGCGACTGCATCCCACCCAAATTCAGAGATTGCGCGCTGGCGCCCTGCTTTTCCGTACTGAGTGAGAAGGTCAGGATCTGCCATCAATCGAGTGATTGCCTCGGAGATCGCTCCTTCAAATCGGGGGATATCGCCTTCGGTGTAATCAACTAGTTCGCCGGTTGATCCATGGCTGACCACCTCTGGAATTCCACCCACGCGAGAGGCGAGCACTGCAGTCTCACAGCCCATAGCTTCCAAGTTAACAATGCCGAGAGGTTCATAGATGGAAGGACAGAGGAATAAATCGGCATGAGTAAGGGCAGCGGTTAACTTATCGTGGGGGAGCATCTCTTTAATCCACCAGACATTACATCTACTTGCTTGGAGCTCAGCAATTAACTCTGCAACTTCATTGCCAATACCTGGTTCATCGGGGCTTCCTGCTGCAAGTACTAACCCATAATCTGATGGGACATCACGCCATGCCCGCAAGAGATGAGCTAAACCTTTTTGGCGAGTTATGCGTCCGACAAACATGGCGTAGCGACCTGTGATTCCGAATTCCTTCAGAACAGAGTCATCATGATTTGGAGCAAAGCGAGTTGTGTCTACGCCATTGCGAATGGTGACAACCTTATTTGGATCGACGTTGGGATATGCCTGCAAGACATCGGCGCGCATTCCATCGCTGACTGCGATGATTGCAGCGGCACCTTCATAGGCAGTCTTCTCCGCCCACGATGAGATCTGATATCCACCACCGAGTTGCTCTGCCTTCCATGGGCGCAGCGGTTCGAGAGAGTGGGCGCTAACGATATGTGGGGTTCCATAGAGCAGGGAGGCGGTATGGCCTGCCATATTCGCATACCAAGTATGCGAATGAATCACATCAACATTGGCGAGATTGTTGGCGATCGCCAGATCTGTTGCAATCGCCTGGAGAGCAGGATTTGCACCTGCGAACTCTGCTGGAGTCTCGTAACCGAAAGAGCCATCACTTCGTGGGCCACCAAAGCAGTGGACATCGACTTCAACCCTATTGAGTTTGCGTAGCGCCTCGGTTAATTGGACGACATGGACACCTGCGCCACCATAGACAGCTGGAGGCCACTCCTTGGTAACAATCCCGACTCGAGTCTCATTATTTGTATCGCTCACTGAGAAAGAGTACTTCCGACTATGGCATCTTTATAACTAGTTGAGTAACCTTTCTTCATGGCTCGCTTTGAAGTACCCCTCGGAATCGTCCTCGCTGGCGGTGAAGGTAAGCGATTGATGCCGCTCACGGCAGATCGTGCAAAGCCTGCTGTTCCTTTCGGTGGTTCATATCGCCTCATCGACTTTGTACTCTCTAATCTTGTTAACGCCGATATGCGCAAAATTGCGGTGCTCACTCAATACAAGTCCCACTCTCTCGACCGCCACATCACAACAACCTGGCGCATGTCGACCCTTCTTGAAAATTACGTCACTCCAGTACCAGCACAGCAACGACTTGGACCACGTTGGTATACAGGTTCTGCAGATGCAATTTTGCAGAACTTCAATTTGATTGCCGATGAGAATCCAAAGCACGTTGTTGTCTTCGGTGCAGATCACGTCTATCGGATGGATCCAAGTCAGATGTATGACCAGCACCTGAGCACAGGAGCCGGTGTCACTATTGCAGCAATCCGTATGCCACGTGCTGAAGCCCATGATTTTGGTGTGATTGAACTAGAAGAAGATGGAATCACCATTAAGAAATTCCATGAGAAGCCATCAGATCCTCCTGCTATGCCAGGCCATCCTGATCTCTCATTGGTTTCAATGGGTAACTACATCTTCAAGCGCGATGTGATGGAAGAAGCTCTTATTCTTGATTCAGAAGATCTCGAATCACGTCATGATCTCGGTGGAAATATCATCCCGATGTTGACCGCTGCCGGCCAGGCGAAGGTCTACGACTTTGAACACAACGTTGTTCCAGGTGCAACAGAGCGCGATAAGGGTTACTGGCGGGATGTGGGTTCTATCGATGCTTACTACGATGCCCATATGGATTTAGTCTCAATCCATCCAATCTTTAATCTCTATAACCGCGAGTGGCCACTTTTGACCAACCCACCATCACTTCCTCCTGCAAAGTTCTCTGAGAACGGTATTGCTCAAGATTCGATCGTGGGTGCGGGCTCCATCATCTCTGGCGGCCACGTCAATCGCACCGTTGCTTCCTACGATGTTCATGTCGGTTCGGGTGCCTTTGTCGATAGCTCGGTGTTGATGCCCGGTGTGAAGATCGGCGAACGCGCCGTCATTCGAAATGCAATCATCGATAAGGGAGTTGTGGTCGAGGCCGGGGCGCAGATTGGCGTTGATCTCGAGAGAGATCGTCAGCGCTTCACAGTGACCGATTCTGGAATCGTTGTTGTGGGCAAGGGAATTCGAGTTACCCCTTAATTTTCTTGAGCTCTCCAGCTGCGTAATCAATGGCAATTTGAGACGTTGGAGTCACGGCCATATTGGTGAAGAAGCCGTGAATCATTCCGTCATATTCTTTATAGATCACAGGTACTCCCGCGTTGCCAAGTCGCCGCGCATACTCTTGACCATCACTTAACAATGGATCGAATTCTGCTGTGATGATAATTGCTGGAGCGAGATGAGAGAAATCTTCTGCTGACATCGGAACGGCATATGGATTTAAATCATGTTCGCTTCCTTGCAGATATTGCTCCCAGAACCATTGCATCGCCTGCGTTGTCAGGCCATAACCGGTTGCCATAGTGATGTAAGAATCAGTGGTGAAATCTCGACCGTTACATGGATAGATAAGAAGTTGAAACTTTAACTCAATGCCATTATCGCGAGCCTTAATAGCAACTGCGCTAGCTAATGTTGCGCCAGCGCTATCTCCTGCGACTCCAATAAAGTGAGGATCAATCTTTAGATCGAGAGCATGATCGCGAACCCAGATTAGCGTTGCATAACAATCATCAAAGGGAATAGGGAAGGGGTGCTCAGGCGCCTTCTGATAGCTGACTCCAATAATCGTAAATCCAGATTGATTGGCAAGGCGCGCCATCGATGCGTCATACATATCGAGATAGTTGAGCACAAAGCCGCCACCATGAAAGTGAATGATTGCCGGTGCGGCAGGATTATCGGTGGGGCGATAGATGCGGATCGGAAGATTAGCCGTTGGCCCTGGAATGAAACGGTTGGCGATCTCGCGAAAATCCTCAACTGGGCCTGACATCACCATCCGACCTTGAGTATTTGCTCGAATCTCAGATAGTGGCGCCTGCCAGACAGCTGGCGCACCTATGGCAGCCTGCTTTTCGAGGAAGCTTTTGATTTCTGGTGCGAGAGGCATGGAGACAGTAAATCATGGGCGTTGTAGACTTTGGCTAGGTCAACGTTGACATAAGGGCTATTTTCTCAGCCCAACCACATTCTAAATTTGGAGTCAGACAATGCGTTTTGGTGTTCTTACAGGTGGCGGAGATTGCCCAGGCCTCAACGGAGTTATCCGCGGCGTAGTAACTAAGGGAATCAAGGAGTACGGCTACGAGTTCGTGGGATTCCGCGATGGCTGGAAGGGCCCTCTTGAAGGTCTCACCATGCCTTTAGATCTTGCGACAGTAAAGCCAATCCTTACCAAGGGTGGAACCATCCTCGGTTCATCACGTACCAACCCATTTAAGATCGATGGCGGCGTTGAGAAGATCAAAGCAAACCTTGAGGCTCATGGCGTTGATGCACTTATCGCAATCGGTGGCGAAGATACCCTCGGCGTTGCAACAAAGCTCCACGCTCTCGGCGTGAAGGTCATCGGCGTTCCAAAGACAATCGATAACGACCTCAACAATACAGATTTCACATTTGGTTTCGATACATCAGTCAACATTGCAATGGAAGCTATCGATCGCCTCCACACAACTGCAGAGTCACACCACCGTCCATTGATCGTTGAGGTCATGGGTCGCCACGCAGGTTGGATTGCTCTTCACTCAGGTATTGCCGGAGATGCTGCATGCATCTTGGTTCCAGAGGTCAAGTTCTCGGTTGATAAGGTCTGCGAATATGTGAAGTCACGTTTTGAGACAGGCACAGCGCCAATCATCGTGATTGCAGAAGGTGCGATTCCTCAAGATGGCGACATGATCGTTAAGGATCAAGAGCTCGATGCATTTGGCCATGTGAAGCTCTCAGGAATTGGAGATTGGCTCGCTAAGGAGATTGAGGCAAAGACCGGTTATGAGACACGTTGCACCGTTCTCGGCCACATTCAGCGCGGTGGAACACCGACAGCATTTGACCGCGTCTTGTCATCACGTTTCGGCCTCGAGGCAATCACAGCTGCTCACCAGGGTGACTGGGGAACAATGATGGCCCTTCATGGCACAGATATCGTCCATGTCCCATTGGCCTCTGCAACAGATGTCTTGAAGACTGTTCCAATCTCTCGCTACGAAGAGGTCTTCTCTTTCTTCGGCTAAGCCCCGCGGCTACGCCCTGGTAAGAGAGATTAATTACCCTGCACCATTTCCCTTCGAGACTTTAGGCTAACTACATGACATCACTGGATTCGCTCTTTAACGACAGCGCAGTTGCGGCACAACAACCCAACTGGCCTGGCGGTCCAACCGGTGAACCGTTAGCTAAGGCAGTGGCAGAGCTCAAGACTCTGCCACCGCTTGTCTTCGCAGGTGAGTGCGATGAGCTCAAGGCTCGCATCGCAGATGCTGCAGCTGGTAAGGCATTCTGGCTTCAAGGTGGAGATTGTGCTGAGACCTTTGGATCTGCAACAGCGGATTCAATCCGTAATCGCATCAAAACTATCTTGCAGATGGCAGCGGTTTTGCAATACCAGTCATCGCTTCCTGTCATTAAGGTCGGTCGCATGGCGGGGCAGTTTGCAAAGCCTCGCTCCAATGACACAGAGACCCGTAACGGTGTAACGCTTCCTGCCTACCGCGGAGATGCAGTAAACGGACTCGAATTCACCGAAGAGTCTCGTACGCCAGACCCACAGCGTTTGGTGAAGGTCTATAACACCTCAGCTGCAACTCTCAACTTAGTTCGTGCATTCACTCAAGGTGGCTTTGCCGATCTTCGTCGAGTTCATGAGTGGAACAAGGGCTTCATCAAGGATTCAACTTTCGGTGAAAAGTATGAGCAGGTTGCAAACGAGATCGGTCGCGCACTCTCATTTATGGAATCGGCCGGTGTTGACCCGAACGAATTTAAGGCCGTTGATTTCTATGCCAGCCATGAAGCGCTGATCATTGAATATGAGAAGGCCCTTACTCGCATCGATTCACGGACAGAGCTTCCTTATGATGTCTCTGGCCACTTCATCTGGATCGGTGAGCGCACACGTCAGATGGATGGAGCACATGTTGATTTCGCATCAAAGGTGCGCAACCCAATCGGCGTAAAGCTTGGTCCTAAGACAACTGTCGAAGATGCACTTGCCCTCATTGAAAAGCTTGATCCTAATCGTGAGCCAGGACGCCTGACATTTATTACTCGTATGGGCGCATCGAAGATCCGCGAGATTCTGCCAGCACTTGTTGAAGGAGTCACAAAGAGTGGTGCTCAGGTTCTCTGGGTCTGTGATCCGATGCATGGAAATACCTTTGAGACTTCTAACGGTTATAAGACTCGTCAATTTGAAGATGTGCTCGATGAAGTCCGTGGCTTCTTTGAGGTCCATAAGAAGCTTGGAACTCATCCTGGCGGAATTCATATCGAGCTCACCGGCGATGATGTCACCGAGTGCCTCGGTGGCGGAAATCAAATCTCTGAGAAGGATCTTGAATCTCGCTATGAGACAGCCTGCGATCCACGACTGAACCACTCTCAATCTCTTGAGCTAGCCTTCCTCGTTGCAGAGATGCTGCGCGATCGGTAGTTAGCGATGTCTGAGCTTCTCTCTTCGACCATCTCGTCGCCGATTGGAAAGCTCTATCTGCTCTCTCGAGGTCAAACCGTCCTTGGGCTTAACCTCTCAGGCTTTCAGGACCTTCTCTCATCGCTATCGCCACATGAACTAGAAGAGAAGATAACGAAGAGCGCACAAATTCCAGGTGTGACTGAGAAGATTATCGATTACTTCGAAGGCGACCTTAAGGCGATTAATTCCATCAAAGTCAAACAACCAGGGGGAGATTTCTCTCAAGCTGCTTGGGCTTCGATGAGAAAGATCAAAGTAGGAACAATGGAGTCCTATGCCGATCTTGCATATCGCGCAGGAAGCCCTGCCGCTGTGAGAGCAGCCGGTAGCGCATGTGCGAAGAATAAGATTGTTGTCATCATTCCCTGTCACCGCGTAATTAAATCTGGCGGAGCAATCGGAGCTTATGGCTGGGGAGTAGATAAAAAGTTGTGGTTACTCAAGCATGAAGGTGCGCTCGACTAATTTAGCCAAGTGAAGCGGTCATGATGGCAATCGCTTCATCACATTGGGCATCATCAAAATCAAGATGAGTAACAAGGCGCGCATAGCTCTTTCCTAGCGCACTAATCCAGAGACCTTTCTCCTTGCAGCGAGCAGCAAATTCAGCTGCGGAGATTCCAGCGTGAGTCAGATCAAGTCCGACAATATTGGTATCAACGTGATCTGGGTTGATCAGCGTTGAATCATGGGCGGCAAGTGCCTGCGCCAACTTCTTTGCGCGGGCATGGTCTTGGCTAAGGCGATTGATATTGTGATCGAGGGCGTAGTGACCGGCAGCTGCCAAGAGACCAATCTGACGCATACCTGCGCCATAGCGCTTGCGCCAGATTCGAGATTCTGCGATTGCTGCTTTACTACCTAAAGATATAGAACCAACTGGCGCACCTAAACCTTTAGAGAGACAGACACTGATGGTGTCGAAGTGCTTACCGAATTCAGTGAAGGCAACACCGGATGCGATATGAGCATTCCAGATGCGAGCACCATCGAGGTGCATTGAGATGCCACGTTCACGAGCTCCAGCGCTTAATCGCGCAATCTCTGAGATCGGTTGGACAGTTCCACCGCCGAAGTTGTGGGTGTTCTCTACTGCAATCGCAGTTGTGGAAACCAAATATGGGCCTGCGTTCTCGTGGGCAAGGGCAAGCGGTGTATCTGCGTTGAGTAGACCGCGCTCTGAACGCCATGTTCGAGTTGTAATTCCACTAAAGACTGCGCCGGCACCTAGTTCTGCGCGAACGATGTGAGCACGCTCTTCAGTGAGAAGTTCCTCTCCAGGCTTTACCAATGTGCGGATAAGAAGTTGATTTGCGAGGGATCCCGTAGGGGAGAAAAGCCCTGCCTCCATGCCGAAGAGAGCAGCTACACGCTCCTCTAATGAGTTGACCGTTGGATCATCACCATAAACATCATCGCCAACCTCGGCTGATGCAATTGCATCGCGCATTCCTTGGGAAGGTTTTGTGACTGTGTCAGAGCGAAGATCAATTGCCATGGGTACTCTCAACTTCTCGTGGCTTTACGATTGCAAACATCGCCGTGAGAACGAGTGCACCCCCAAAGAGCGCCTGTAATCTAATGGTCTCGCCGCCAAAGAGAACAGCGAAGAGCGCAGCGAAGACAACTTCCATAGTTAAAATGACGGCCACCTTGGTTGATGAGATGTGAGCCTGTGACCAGGTCTGAACCATAAAGGCGATAGCTGTAGCAAAAATTGCGGTGAAGA
>Ga0222712_10001992_pt1 | contig 24219 bp, 12 predicted proteins | sample C33_657DmetaG_FD_165043 | JGI IMG/M metagenome (GOLD analysis project Ga0222712, IMG submission 165043) | Estuarine water microbial communities from San Francisco Bay, California, United States - C33_657D | ecosystem: Environmental > Aquatic > Marine > Unclassified | place: USA: California... | reverse complement strand
CGTGCTCGGCGCCAGCGACCAGGGGATCGTCTACGGCTATGCCACGAACGAAACCCCCGAAGGGCTGCCACTGCCGCTGGTGCTGGCGCAGCGCCTGACCCGTGCCCTCACGAACGCTCGCACCACCGGTGCGATCCCGTGGCTGCGACCCGACGGTAAGGCGCAGGTCAGCGTGCGATACGTGGGCGATACGCCGCACGAGGTAACGGCCCTTGTGGTCTCGGCACAGCATCGCGCCGAGGTGCACATCGACGAAGTCCGCAGCACTCTTGAGGCACTTGCACGCGAAGCGCTCGGCAGCTGGGTGACGCCCAACAGCGCGGTGCACATCAACCCAACCGGAAGGTTCGTGGTGGGCGGCCCGCTCGCCGACTCGGGCCTCACCGGTCGCAAGGTGATCGCCGATACTTATGGCGGCGTGGCGCACCATGGCGGTGGCGCCTTCAGCGGCAAGGACGGCACCAAGGTCGATCGATCGGCGGCATACGCCGCGCGACAGGCGGCGCTGCACCTGGTGCGCAGCAAGCTGGCTGTACGTGCAGAAATCGCCATCGCCTACGCGATCGGCGTCGACAAGCCGGTCGCCGTTTCGGTGGACACATTCGGCACGGGAACCATTCCCGACGAGCGGCTCGCCGAACTCGTGGCGCTGAAGTTCGACCTGCGACCAGCAGCGATGATCGAACGCCTAGAGCTGCGCACGCCAATCTTTGAGCGCACCGCGCGCGATGGGCATGTGGGGCACGCCGACCTGCCGTGGGAGCACGAGAGCGAGATCGACTCCAAGACCGAGTTCCTGAAGCGCGTCGCAGAACGCGCCGGCGCCAGCCAGGGCGCCCCAGGGCGATTCCCCTGCGGCCACCTGCAGCGCCTGGGTAAGGAGCACCTGGCTGTAGGGGAGCACTTCCCCTATGGCGCGCAGGGAGCTGAGCTGCTTGCCTGTGTGGTGTGCACACTAAGATGAAGCCATGAACAACCTCTTTCAGATGCCCATCGAATTCAACTCAAACCTCAAGTACTGGTGGGTGAACCAGAACAAGACGTTTGAGGAAGAGGTAGGCGGCGGATACATGTGGTCACCCCAACTCAAGAAGAACGGCATGAAGAATCCGTTCTACGAGTTCATGCTTCAGGTGCAACCGGGCGACATCGTCTTCTCCTATGCGCAGCAACAGATCAAGGCGGTAGGGATCGTCACGTCTCCTGCGTCACCGGCTGGCAATCCGTTTACCGAGCGAATTGGCGCTCTGTGGAACGAAGACGGATGGTATGTAGAGGTGGCCTTTGTAAAGCTTGAGAGCCAGGTGAGCCCAAAAGATTACTGGTCAATGCTTGCTCCGTTGCTTGGCGAGAAATACACTCCCCTCACTACGGAGGGTCGAGGCAAGGAGTTCTACCTCACTGCACTCGAGCAGCCGTTCGCAGAAAGCTTGTTTGCCGTAGTGGAGCAGCAGAACCCACCACTACTAAGCGCCTTAAAAGCGATTGATCCTCAGACCGAGCTTGACTCCTGGACAGATCGCGAAGTTGCCGCGGCAATCGGTACAGATATCCCGGAAACTGAACAAGTACAGATTTCCAAGGCCCGGCGTGGACAGGGGCTGTTCAAGGCCCGCGTGGCGAACCTGAACCCGATGTGCCGGGTGACTGGCGTCTCAGAGGGTCGCCTGCTGCGCGCGAGCCACATCAAGCCGTGGAAGGATTCAGACAACAAGGAGCGACTTGATGGTGCGAATGGACTGCTCCTTTCACCGCACATCGACCTGCTCTTTGATAAGGGGCTGCTGACGTTCCTCCCCTCGGGCGAGCTACAAATTGCCGAGGCGCTCCCCAGCTACGTGATTGATGCCTGGCACCTTAATGATGTGCGGGATTCGAAGCCCTTCCGTAAAGAGCAGTGGGGTTACCTCGAGCACCACAACAGCGTGATCTACCCGCAAGGTCAGGAGCGTTGGGCGAGGCCGCTCAAGCGCTAGCGGCTGATCCCTCACGCCCCCGGAAAAGCCACACCCCTTAGTAGGACGCTACCGGAATCCACCGCGCCGTCCGCATGCCAAGCAGCTGGCAATAAAATGAGACAAGTTCATCTGAATCCTACTCATGGACTAACATGCGAAGTGACGCTGTTTCCACGCTAGGCGGGCATTTCAGGGGAGGGAATCGATGGTTCATCAAGTCATGCCGATTAAACAGATAAGCCATCCGGCCTACTTCCTGAATTTCCCGCCGGCTGTTGTTGTTTTGGCTTCGACGCAGATGAGCCGCCCCCAATCGTGAGCGCACATATCCAATGAGCGAGCAGTTCTTTGAACGGCCAATCCTGAACTCTCCGTATGATGAGCCACAGCGCCACTGGGCGCTTAATGGCGACGGCCAGCCTACCCAGCTAATCAACGATTTCCGCAGGCCTGCGGATTTTGTTACACCAATCCCCAAGGCAAAAATCTCAGCCAAGAAGAAGGATGCCGTAGGCCAAATCGCCGTCAACATTGACGAAGGCTCTGGAATTACATACGCCGACCAACAATACGGCCGAACCGCTGAGATCATTCGTGCGGTTCGCCAAGAGGTAGGGGAATGGCGTCGCCAACCAAAAAGCCTCTGGGGAGTAACTCCAGAAACTGCGCGCCTGCTTGAATACTGGCGCGGAGGCGATTTCGCAAACGAGCGGCCATTCTTCTGTCAAGTCGAAGCCGCCGAAACTGCAATCTGGCTGGCTGAGGTAGCGCCAAACACCGCGCGCGGGAAGCCAGTACTTGCTCAACTGAAAGCCGCAAATGACGAAGCAAATCCTGACTTGTTTCGTATTGCCCTGAAGCTTGCAACAGGTGCCGGAAAGACCACCATCATGGCGATGCTGATCGCATGGCAAACAGTCAACGCCGTTAGGCACCCAAACTCTAAAGCATTTACCACAGGATTCTTGATCGTTACCCCAGGGATCACGATCAAAGACCGACTCCGTGTTTTGAGGCCAAACGACCCTGATAACTACTACGAAACCCGCCAACTTGTACCTATGGAGATGTACGAAGATCTCAACAGGGCGAAAATCGTTATCACCAACTACCACGCCTTTAGACGTCGAGAAGTGTTTGAAGTCTCCAAAGGCGGTCGTGACTTCCTTCGCGGGCGAACTGGCGATGACATCATCACAACCGAGAGCGAAGGACAAATGCTGCAGCGGGTAGCACCAGAGCTCCTTCGCATGAAGAACGTCATGGTGATAAATGATGAAGCGCACCATTGCTACAGAGAGAAGCCCATTGACCCAGACGAAAATCCCGACGGTGACCTTAAAGGCGAAGAGCGCAAAGAGGCTGAGCGCAATGCAGAGACAGCTCGCCTCTGGATCAATGGACTCGAAGCGCTAAATCGCAAAGTAGGCGTTCGCACCGTACTTGACCTATCGGCAACGCCATTCTTCCTAAGCGGATCGGGGTATGTCGAGGGGACGCTGTTTCCTTGGGTAGCAAGTGATTTCTCGCTGATGGATGCAATTGAATGCGGGATTGTCAAGCTTCCACGTGTTCCTATTGGTGACAACGTTGCAGCAGAAGAGGGACCTGTTTTTCGAAATATCTGGTCGCATGTTGGAAAAGATCTCCCTAAGAAAGGTCGCATTACTGCTGGTGAATACGACCCTCTCAAACTCCCGGTCAAGCTGCAGAACGCAATCGAAGTCCTCTACGGAAACTACAAGAAGACGTTCGAACTTTGGAAAGAGAGCCAGCTTGGTGTCCCTCCAGCATTCATCATCGTCTGTCAGAACACTTCAATCTCAAAACTTGTGTACGACTATGTGTCTGGTTTTGAACGTACAACTGAGGACGGCACCACCATTCTTGAGAATGGTCGCTGTGAGCTCTTTCGTAATTTTGATGACAACGGGAACCCCCTCCCGCATATGAATACGCTACTGATTGATTCCCAGGAGATTGAATCTGGCGAAGCGATTGACCCAAGCTTTAGGAAATTGCTCGCGCCAGAGATTGAGCGTTTCCGTCGGGAGCGAGTGGAACGCACAGGCCGTCAGGAGAGCGTTGATGAAATCAAGGATGAAGAGGTCCTTCGCGAGGTAATGAATACCGTTGGTAAGGCGGGCCAGCTAGGCGCAAACATTCGCTGTGTTGTGTCGGTGTCAATGCTCACTGAAGGGTGGGACGCTAATAATGTGACGCATGTCCTTGGTGTGCGTGCGTTTGGCACGCAACTACTTTGCGAACAAGTAATCGGACGCGCATTACGGCGGCAGTCATATGACCTCAACGAGGAAGGTTTGTTCAACGTTGAATACGCAAATGTGTTCGGGATTCCGTTCGATTTTGCTGCCCAGGCAGTTAATGCTGCCCCACAGAAGCCACGCCAGACGGTTCAAGTAAAGGCAATGCGACCGGAGCGCGATCACCTTGAAATCAAATTTCCACGTGTCGTCGGCTACAAAGTAGTTCTACCGAATGATCGCCTCACGGCAAATTTCAATGAAGATTCGAAACTAGTCCTTAGCCCAGAGATTGTTGGCCCTGCATCCACTGACGTTTCCGGAATCATTGGCGCCCAAGAAACGTTTGATCTTGAGCATCTGCAAGATACCCGCCGGTCTACGATCCTGTACCACCTCACTACCCACCTTATCTACAACCACTGGCGTGGTGCGGGTGAAGATCCTGCACTAACCCTCTTCGGCGAGATCAAGCGCATCACTGCGGAATGGATGGATACGTATTTGGTTTGCACCGGGGGTACCTACGAGGCGCAGCTCATCTACAAGCAGCTTGCAGATATGGCATGTGAGCGGATCGCAGCAGCGATTGTGCGGAGTGCGGCCATCACAGAAAGGCCGGTCAGCGTGCTGTTGGACTCCTACAACCCAGAAGGGACGAGTTCAAACGTCCGCTTCACCTCGTCAAAGAGTCACCACCTGACTGATCCGAACAAAGCACATCTCAATTACCACGTGCTCGATAGCACCTGGGAGGGTGCGTTTTGCCGCGTGGCCGAGGCACACCCAAAGGTCATTGCGTACGTAAAGAATCAGAACATGGGTTTTGAGGTGCCGTACCGCCATATGGACGAAAGCCGCCGGTATCTCCCAGATTTCATTTTGTTGGTTGATGACGGGCATGGCCCAGAGGACCCACTCCATTTGATCGTTGAAGTTAAGGGCTTCCGTGGGGAAGACGTGAAGGATAAGCAGGCGTTTGCCCAGACGTACTGGATCCCTGGAGTCAACCACCTCAAAACCCATGGACGATGGGATTTTGTTGAGCTCAGCGAAATCTACGAGCTTGAAGATGATTTTGACAACAAGGTCAAAGCGTCGATTGACTCAATTCTTGACCAACACAGCCAATAGGCAGGAGTAGGGAGGAAGCATGGCAAAAGAGAAGCAGCCGAAGCAGGTCGAGGCCTTTAAGCACACCGAAGATAAGCGCAAGAACAACCCGACCGCAGAGGCTCAATCGCTGATCAACGCCTCTGACGCGGCCCCAAAGGTACTTAGATACCCGCGCAATCCAGACCTTGACCCTCAGCTCGTTTGGCGCGGAAAAGACGCGCAGGACGCCGCTGACCTTGCCGTGCAACACACCCCGCTCTACATCCAGGAGAAGGTGCATCCAAAAGTACTTATCGAAGACCTTCTCGCTCAAACCAAGGATGCGCAACAGTCCTCAGGCAAGCAGCTTGACCTCTTCTCCGACTTCAACGGCGTACCTGAAGGTGCCGATAAAACCGAGTACTACCAGCATGATCAGAACTGGACAAACAGGATGATTCTCGGTGACTCACTGAACGTAATGAGTAGCCTTGCGGAGCGTGAAGGGCTGCGCGGGCGAGTCCAAGCAATCTACTTTGACCCACCTTACGGCATCAAATTCAACAGCAATTTTCAATGGTCTACTTCAAGCCGTGACGTTAAAGATGGCAGCGCTGATCACATTACCCGCGAGCCCGAGCAAGTCAAGGCATTCCGCGATACCTGGCGTGATGGAATCCACAGCTATCTCACCTACTTGCGAGATCGACTTACCGTCGCGCGCGATTTGCTGACAGAGTCTGGATCAATATTTGTTCAAATTGGGGATGAGAATGTTCACCGGGTCAGAGCAGTATTAGATGAGGTATTCGGCGCAGACAATTTCTGCAAGATCATTCCGTTTCAAAAAACTAGTGGACAAGAATCGAATTTGATTGCCACTACGCTCGACTACATTATCTGGTATGCGAAGGATCAAACTTTGACCAAATACAGGCAACTCTATCAACCGCGAGAGGCAGGTGAAAAATCTCTAGACCGATATGATCAAATACTTTTTGCTGACGGGGAATCCAGGAGGCTTAAAAAGGACGAAGCACAACTTGGTGGGGTTCCAAACGGATCCAAACGCTACCAGCTTTCAGCATTGTATTCAGACGGCGCCTCCCAGTCGGAGCAAGTACTGACATTTGAAGGAAAAATTTATGAACCAAGGGCCGGTACGCATTGGAAGACCCACATTGCAGGAATGGAAACGCTGGTGCTTGCGGGAAGAGTAGAACGAATGGGAACAGTGTTGCGCTACCGAAGATTTGCTGATGATTTTCCAGTTATTCCATTGACCGACCGGTGGGACTCTGTTCAGCTCGGAACGGCGAGGAACTATGTTGTAGAAACTTCCCCAAAGGTAATTGAGCGTTGTATATTGATGGCGACAGACCCCGGCGATCTCGTTCTTGATCCGACTTGCGGTTCTGGGACCACTGCGACTGTGTCAGAGCAGTGGGGGCGGCGATGGATCACAATTGACACTTCACGGGTTGCGCTTGCGCTAGCGCGTGCGCGTGTTATGGGCGCCCGCTATCCGTATTATCTGCTCTCCGACTCGCGCGACGGTCAATTGAAGGAAGCTGAAATCTCACGCACGGCGGCAAGCTCGCAGTCTACTCATGGAAACATCCGACAAGGATTTGTTTATGAACGCGTGCCGCACGTTACGCTTAAAGCGATCGCAAATAATTCTGAGGTTGAGATAATTTGGAGGAAGTCAGAAAGTAGATTGAGGGAACTCTGTGGCAGTCTGAACAAATTGCTCAATCAAGACTGGGAGCAATGGGAGATTCCAAAAAAGTTCGAGGATTCCTGGTCGCCGGAAATCAAGCAGCTACATTTGGACTTTTGGACGGCTTGCACCGTGCGTCAGGAGGAAATCAACAAATCAATTGCCGCCAAAGCCGAGTATGAGTATCTCTTCGATAAGCCATATGAAGACAGCAAGAAGGTGCGCGTGGCTGGTCCATTTACAGTTGAAAGCCTCTCACCACACCGGTCAATGATTGTTGATGTTGATGGGAGCTTGGTGGATCCATTGAATACGGCGGGTGAAACGGAACTCGGTAAGCGCTTCACTTCCATGATCCTCGAGAATCTCAAGGCAGCAGGAGTGCAGCAGGCGGACAAAAGTCGCAAGATTGACTTCACCTCAGTTGTTCCATGGTCAGGGAAGATGGTTTGCGCCGAAGGGCGCTATACGCACGAGTCAGGTGAGCGTCGTGCGGCAATTTTCGTTGGTCCGGAGTTCGGAACCGTGCTCAGGGCAGACCTCGTTGAGGCCGCGCGGGAGGCGAGCGACGGGGGCTTTCACGTATTGATTGCCTGTGCGTTCAACTACGAGGCACATGCAACCGAATTTGACAAACTCGGCGCAATCCCAGTGCTGAAGGCACGAATGAACGCCGATCTGCACATGGGTAGCGAGCTCAAGGAGACCAGTAAGGCGAACCTCTTCGTGGTATTCGGCGAGCCGGACATTGAGCTGCAAGAGCAGGAGGATGGGCGTTTACGCGTTGAGGTCAAAGGTGTTGACGTCTTCAAGCCGCAGACCGGCGAAGTGGTCAGCGAAGGGCCGGACGGCATTGCCTGCTGGTTTATTGACACGGAATACAACGAGGAGAGTTTCTTTGTACGGCACGCCTATTTCTTGGGCGCGGATGATCCTTATGATTCGCTCAGGCGCACATTGAAGGCGGAGATCAACGAAGAGGCATGGGGTTCACTCCATAGCGCAGTATCTCGACCCTTTGATAAGCCGAAGAACGGACGAATCGCGGTGAAGGTAATCAACCACCTTGGTGACGAAGTTATGAAGGTGTACAAGATCGCCTAATGGATTTTCGAATCGCCGACACGTTCGTAGATAGCCTTGCTCGGCTTACGGGCGAGGAACAGAAAGCTGTAAAAACTTCTGCATTTGACCTGCAGATGAACCCGGCACACCCTAGTCTGAAGCTGCACAAGCTTGAGAAGGCGTACGACAAGAACCTCTGGTCAATTCGTGTGAACGACGGAATTCGGATCATCGTACACAAGACTGGTGGTAGCTTCATGCTCTGCTACGTAGATCATCACAACCCGGCGTACGCCTGGGCGGAACGCCGCCGCCTGCTCACACATCCAAAAACGGGCGCAGCGCAGTTTGTTGAGGTGCAGGAACGCGTTGAGGAGATCGTAGTTCCTGTATTTGTGCAAGAGGTGCGCCAAGCGCCGCCGAAGCGTAAGCCGTTGTCTGGGCGAACCACAGCAGAACTCCTCACCTACGGCGTTCCCGAAGAGTGGATCGACCGACTACTTGATGCGGACGACGACCAACTTCTCTCTCTCTCGGAGCACCTCCCTTCAGAAGCAGCTGAGGCCGTCCTAGAACTTGCGACTGGCGGCACCCCATTGATTCCTGCCCCTTGCGCGGTTGCGGACCCATTTGATCACCCCGATGCGCAGCGCAGATTCCGAGTCGTCTCCAACAGAGAGGAACTGCGTGCAGCCCTGGACTTCCCGTGGGATAAATGGATGGTCTACCTGCACCCTGATCAACGCACGTTTGTAGAGCGGTCCTTCACTGGACCTGCACGCGTAACGGGCTCAGCGGGAACAGGTAAAACGGTGGTCGCCTTACACCGAGCAGCGTTCTTGGTGCGGAGCAACCCAGAGGCAAGGGTGCTTCTGACAACATTCTCGAACACGCTCGCAGCGGCACTGCGCACGAAGCTTCAACGGCTGATCAGCTCTGAACCGCGCTTGGGCGAGCGAATTGAGGTGGAGGCACTCGACTCTGCAGCCCAGCGCATTTACGCCTCCCAAGGCGGAACGGATGTGCTCGCCAGCGACCTCGAGATCCGTGCTCTTCTGGAAGCTGCTTCTAAACACGTTGAAGTCCACAAATTTTCGAGTTCATTCATTTGGGCTGAATGGGCTCAAATCGTTGATGCGTGGCAGGTCACCTCTTGGGAGGCATACCGCGACGTACCACGGCTTGGCCGGAAATCACGTCTTGTTGAACCGCAGCGTGCCGTCCTCTGGAGTATCTTCTCTGAAGTGCTGGAGCGACTTAGGGTTGCGAAGCAAACCACCCCGGCAGGAATCTACTCGTACCTTATCTCAAAATTTACAACCGGTGGCGTATCCCCATACCAACACATCGTTGTGGATGAATCCCAGGACATTTCGGCGATGGCACTGCGCTATCTCGCTACGATAGCAGGTGGAACGTCAAACGGACTCTTCTTTGCAGGCGATTCAGGTCAGCGTATCTTCCAGCTTTCGTTCTCTTGGAAAGCCCAGGGTGTTGAGGTCCGCGGTCGCTCTAAGAACCTACGAGTAAATTACCGAACTTCTCATCAAATTCGCAGTCACGCTGACCGCCTGCTTGATTCAGAGTTCACCGACGTAGATGGTAATGTGGAAACGCGTAAAGGAACAGTTTCTGCATTCAATGGCCCGAATCCGGTAATTCTTGTTGCGGAAGATTTGACGCAGGAAAGTATCGAAGTGCAGGCGTGGATTAAGGCGCGCGTGGTCGCTGGATATGCTCCGCATGAACTCGGGGTATTCGTTCGATCAGATGCTCAGATTCCACGTGCCACAGCTGCACTAGATGCCGCAGGTCTTGCGTATCGAATTCTGGATAAGAGTGTCGTCACTACGAATGGCCATGTATCGGTAGCGACGATGCATCTAGCGAAAGGTCTCGAATTTCGGGGAGTGGTAGTGATGGCATGTGATGATGAGATCGTGCCACTTCAAAAGCGTCTAGAAGAGGTAGGCGACGGTGCTGATTTGCAGTTCACATACGAAACTGAACGCCATCTACTTTATGTCGCATGCACACGTGCCCGAGATGAGCTAATCATCACGGCTGTAAGGCCTGCCTCGGAGTTCATTGTGGACCTCAACAAGTAAAGTCAGCGGGAACCGACACTCGCGGCTTTCATTTGGAGCAGCGTTTACGCCAACCCAACCTTCTCCTTCACCTCACGCATCGTCTCGGTGACGATGGGCAAGAGGCGGGCGGCACCGTCGCCGAGAATGTTGTCGACTTCATGAGGCAAGGCGAGGAGCTCGTTGTAGCGCTCGCGGGCGGGGGCGTAGTGGGCGATCAGGCGCTCGGCCAGCAGGCGCTTCATGTCGGCGCAGCCGGTGAGGGCGGCGCGCTCGTTCTGCCAGAGCTCTTCGTAGTTGGCGCCCACCAGCTTGTGCAGCTGGCAGACGTTGCAGGCCTCGGGGTGCCCCGGGTCGCTTTTGAGTGGGCGCTTGGTGTCGGTCACCGAGCCCATCACCTGCTTCTTGATTGTCTCTGGATCACCCAGGATGTCGATGGTGTTGCCGATTGACTTGCTCATCTTCTTCTCGCCGTCGGTGCCCAGCACCACGGGGGCGGTGGTGAAGACGGCTTCTGGCTCTGGGAAGGTGTCGCCGAACTTGTTGTTGAACGAGCGCGCGATCTCGCGGCTCAGCTCCAGGTGTGCGGCCTGATCCTTGCCCACCGGCACCACGCTCGCCTTCGGCAGCAGAATGTCGGCCGCCTGCAGGATCGGGTAGGTGAGGAGGCCGTGGTTGATGTCGTCGGCCTGCTGCGCCTTCTTCTCCTTATAGGTAGGAGTCCGCTCGACCCAGCTCACGGGCGTGACGGTCATCAGGATCCATGCAAGCTCCTGTACCTCGGGGCGATGGCTCTGCACAAACAGCGTGCATTTGTTCGGGTCGAGGCCCAGGGCAATGAGCGCCGCGGCCATCTCACGCGTCTGGCGTCGCAGCTTCTCGCCGTCATGCACGCTGGTAAGGGCGTGGTAATCGACGATGCAGTAAATGGACTCGTAGTTCTCTTGCAGCGCCACGTAATTGCGGATGGCGCCCAGGTCATTCCCCAGGTGCGGCGCCCCGCTCGGCTGGATCCCCGAATAGGCGCGGATCGGCTGCTTGGGTTTGCTAGGCTGCGTCATGCGTGCAGGATACCCCGCTCGGGGATCCGCCAGTACATTGAAGAGGTGCCCGCCATGCGTCGCTCAGTCCGCCAGTTGTTTGCCACCCTCTTAGCTGCCGCCCTGCTGGTGTTGGCCGTCGCCGCCCCCACAACGGTGCGCGCCAACGGCTTTGCCCCACAGGCCAACACTTGGGTCGCCACTACGGGCACCCCAACGGGCACCAACGCGGGGACCTCGTGCAGCGCCCCGGGCTTTGTGGTCGACGGAACCAACGATGAGGTCGAGATCGGCTACGCCATTATGGATGTGCTCCCAGGTGGCACGGTGCACCTCTGCCCCGGCTCGTATCGCGTTGCGGCGGGCCAGGGGTACGACAAGTCCTTCACCCTTGCCGGCGCTGGGCGTAATGCGACCTTTGTGTTGGGCACCGCCGAGTTCCTGGAGTCGGGCGCGTACGACAGCGGCGGAACGGAGTTCCTGTACTCCGTGATTGACAGCACCACCCTCTCGGTTCGCGATCTCACCATTGCGGGCTTCTATGGCGATAGTTCGGGTGGCTACGGTGCGCTCTACGGCGTTGACTTTGTGCTGGATCGGGTGCGCATGCACCACAACGGCAGCCAAGACGGCGATGGCGGCGCGATCTGGGCGAACTCGGTGATCGCGCGGGACAGCATCTTCGAAGACAACTACGCCAGCGACGATGGCGGTGCGATTAGCACCGGGGACTTCACCCTGCTGCGCACCACCTTCATTGGCAATGTTTCTGGGGTGAGCGGCGGCGCATTCATCGCGGATGGTGACATCTCGATTACAAAGAGCGACTTTATTGATAATGAAACGGAAGACCAGGGTGGAGCGGGATACATTGAGAGCGGCTCCACGGTGCTCATTGATCATGCCCGCTTCCGCGGTAATCTAACTGTTGATGGGCATGGTGGTGCGATCCAGTTGATTGAAAGCACATCAACGGTTCGATATAGCTCGTTCACGGCAAACGATTCAGGATCGTCGGGCGGTGCCGTGAGCACCTTTGGCGGCACACTCAAGGTGATTTCGTCCCGCTTCTATAACAACGAGGCATCTGGAAATGGTGGCGCGATTCAGAGTGCCAATCAGAACGCGCTGACCATCGTTCGCTCGCACTTCTTTCGCAACAGGGCGGGGTATGCTGGCGCACTCTTTGAAGCCGGAGTCGCCACTCCTCCGTTGATCCGATTCAACATCTTCAACGCAAATGCGTCAACGACGGGCGGAAGCGGCGCGATCTCAGTTCAAGGCGGCGATATCGCGGGTGGTGCTGGGCCAAATCTACTCGGCATTACTAGCAACAACTTCATCAACAATACTTCGGCACTTGGAGCAACAATCGCAGTGCAGCAGTGTGAGCCAACCGCTCGGGCGAGCGTGCGAGCCATCACACTCGGTAATCGGATTGTTCGCAAGGCCTCAGCCGCCATTGGCCCCAAGGTTCGCTTCGACACTATCCCCTGCGATCCAATCTGATCAACGAAGAACCCCCTCGGCACGCATCACTGCGACCGAGGGGGCTTCGGCTCCGCGTGGAGCGCGCTGTTGTGTGCTCGGCTTACTTCGCCGTGATGCGGCGGTAGAGCACGGCTCCCGACGCATAGGTGAAGACCAGGCCAACGCCGGTGCCGATCGAGTCACCGATCGCTGCTGGAAGCGTGCCGGTGAGCTGGCCAATCAGCCAACCTACGAGCCCGAAGACGACCGCGCCACCTAGGCCCCAGAAGAAGATCTTCAACAAATGACCCTGAGTGCGATTCCACGACGCGGAGATTGATTCAATTGCGCCCATACCATCAGCGGCGAACCAGCCCGCCTGGCCGAGGCGAAGGGAAAGATAGATCAAGACTGCGATGAAGGCCAAGAAGAGGATGTACGTCACGCCGCCCGCATTAGCGAGAAGTCCGCCTACAACGACGATCAGCCCAACGATGAAGATGCCCACCGTTGCGAGCGTCACCAAAAGGCCTGCGGCAAAGACCGAGAGACCACGCTGACCAATAACGGCCATCGCCTCACCAATGGTTGGCGTGCCCGTCTTGGCCGACGTGGCAAGCGTTCCATAGATCTGGCCATACACGGCAATGAAGATACCCGTGATGATCGAGATGCCCGAAGCGGTGGCGATCGGGCCAGCCATGGCGCCGAGTTCCCCCGCGTTCTCAAAGCCATCAACCAAGATCGGCTTCAAGACCAAATCGGTAGCGTACCCAACCGCGACGCCGAGCACGATGATCGGCAGGCTGAAATAGGGCATGAAGAGCCCTCGAACCGCAGACGACACGAAGTCGCTAAAGCCGAGGTCCTTCCCTTTCTTTCCATTCAGTAACGACATGTTCCCTCCCTAACTGCACGCTCAAGATGAGCGGGCTTCGGAGAGTATGGGCGCTGGCGGGTCGCTGTGCGCGACGTCGTTGCGCCGTTAGGCACGGCGGAGGAGCTGGGTGCCAGCGAGCGCCGTGAGGGCGGTCAACGTGGCGAGCAGGATCATCATGTCGGTGACCCGGCGGCTGTTGCCATTGGTCGAGGGGAGCACGTCGCCCAGCACGGCGATGTAGTCGCTACCGCCCGCCAACGTGGTGCTGGCTCCAACAATTGTGGCGCCGCGATAGCTCGCCAGCGCTCGAACCGTTCCGGCGTTGGGCACGAGTGTCGCCGAGCCGCCATCTGTTGTGTCGCAGGCATAGAGTCCATTTCCGCCAACCAGCAGCAGACCGCTGCTTGTTGTTGCCAGCGATCCCCACGTTGCACTTGCGACGCCCAGTTCGGTCGCACAGAGTTCACGCCACGCGTTCCCACCAGTGTGAAGGTAAGCGCCCTCCCAACCAGAGGCGAAGAGTTGTGTGCCCGTGTTTAGCGCCCCGTAGAAGGTCACGGCTGGGGTGTCTTGCGCGAACCACTTCGGGGTCTGCGTGTCGTCGAAGCGCGCTAACGAATTCGCACCTGTCACGCCGCCAGCTCCGCCAAAGTCACCTGCGACGAGTACGCCGCCATCGGGGTGCACCACGATGTTTGAGACGAACGCGCCGAGTGCCGCGCCGCCCGAACCGTCATCACCAAGGCCGCTCCAGGACCACCCGCTTCCGGTATCGGTGCCGTAGATACCGAAGTCAAAGTTGCCGTCGCCGTTGGCGTTTAAGAAGTTGCCGCCGACGTAGAGCGGTCCACCTGGGATCTTCTCCACGGTGTAGACGGTCTTGGTGGGGTCAATGAGCTGGTTACTTGGGCAGGAGCCAAAACCTTCCCAAGTGCTCGTGGCAGTGGTGAACGTGGCGAGGTTGTTGCAGTCATCAGCGCCCGTGTCGACGGTGTACTTGCCGCCCACGTAGACAACCCCTGCGTCGACAGCAATGTTGTAGACGGTTCCCGCAGTGATCGATCCTTCGGCGGCACTGATCGGAGCGAGTGCCTCCCATGCCTGGCCCGCGGCGTCCCACTTGGCGATGCGGTCAGCTGCGGCAATGCCGGCGAAGTTGGTGAAGGCGCCCCCCACGTACACATCGTCACCATCAACCGTGATCGCCCACACGGCGCCATTGGCCAACGGGGCACTAGTCGTGCCGAAGATAGGGTTCCAGGCCAGATCATCAATAGAGGGTGGACTGCTCGGCGCGGCCGTTACCACGAGGGCGGCGGCGGCAAGAACAGTGGCAACCAGCTGGCGGAATCGCTTCATGCGGGGGATTATAGCCGTGGCTGTGCCGCGAGGACGCGCCTCAGTTCACTCGGGAGCGGCGGCCTCTCTGCTGCTGGCGATCTGTTTAAGCTTTGCGATGACGTCCGCGGTCGCGATGATGCTGAGGTAGGTGGTCGCCCTTGTTACCCCGGCGTACAACACTCGCCGCTCTTCGCTCCCGGGCTCCCCTGGATCTGGAACATCCACAAGAATGACTGCGCCTGCTTCGAGCCCCTTGAATCGCTTCGCCGAATCGAAAATCACCTGCTCAGGGTCTCTTGGGGGGAGTTCCCCGATGGGCTTTGGGATGCGGATTCCTCGTAGGTCAAGGTGAGGATTTCCCAAGAGATACTTCGCAATCTGTCGATTGGCGAAAAGTTCATTGTCCTTCGTTGTGTCTGCTGAAAGTACAGCAATGTGATGTGGTGGAATGTTCTGGCGCTGCAGCCTTGCAAGCGTCTCACGGAGGACAACCCGTTGGTCTGCCTTTGAGCCGTCGTACTCAACATAATCCACCTCGCGGGCGCTGACGCCGCGCTTCCTGCTGAATCGGCGCTCCCCATCTGAGCGCAGCCCTTCAGCGAGGTAGAAAATAGGCTCTGAGTTTCGATGGTTTTGGCGCATCGTAACGATGGGAGCACCATCAACTGCGGCTGTCGAGCCTCGCTCACCATGAAACTGTTGATACTCGTCTCCAAAGGTCCAGATCGGATCTTGATCTGGTCTGGCAAGTAGCAACCTCAGATCGTTGACTGGGCCGAGACCAATATCCTGCACCTCATCTGCCACAACAGCATCAAAACGTCGAGTAACTACCTGTGCAATTTCTGGAATTCTGTTTTTTAGATTAGTGACATCGTCAAGTGAAATGGAACCATCTGGGGCCATCGCAAACTGCCCCCGCTCCTTAGTCGGCGTGATCAGAATCTTTAGTGCCTCGTGAATGGTGTCTGCCAGCACTAAGTCAGGGTGCTTAGCCTGGACATCGCGAACAAAAGCTGCAGCAAGCGACGATGTCGAGCAGACTAGAAGCACTCGACTCCCTTGATCGGCCAACGCGAGCGCTCGTAGTCGTGCAACCACGCTCTTTCCAGCGCCCGCGCCGGCTTCAAAGTGCAAATACTGGAAGCTGGAAAGGTTCAGCACCCAATCTTTATGTAGTTCTTCATCTTCTTTAAGCCTGGCTTGATCTACCTCTAGATCCCCGATGAAGCTCGTCGAGAACCCAAAGTCAGGTGAGAGGATGTCAAGGATTTTCTCAACGAAGCCAAGCTTATCTGGTGCTTCGGTAAACCCCAAAGCTCGGCTGTCGCAGAATTGGTTCACAGCATTAAGCACTCCACCATCGCGGTTGAGCGCCATTCGATCAATGAACTGATCGGGGCTAAACGTCACGCTACGATCTAACTGATATTCAGCAGTGGGGGAGACATCACAGTCAGGAAGCGCAATCATGGCACCTCTAAGCGGACGGCGATTGAGCGACTTCCAGTATTCGTGTTCGCCCAGCGCTGAATGCAATCGAAGAAGCGTGTTGTGTACTTGTTTGTCTGGTTGCTTGTAAGTAGACATAACATTCCCATTTTGCGTCCACTGGCCATCAGATCTTCGCGCCAGCTCGCCCCCCTTGACCTCAACAACAATCAAGCCTTTGAGCGGATGGATGAGCAGAATGTCAAGCTCGCGCACACTCGTACCTTTGCGCGCTCGGTCAGTGACATACAGGTTGTGGGCGATGGTCCAGCCCTCAGGTTCGAGCTCATGTCGGAACGCAGTGAAGGTGCGCCGTTCACCCTCGTTTGCGAACGCGACGAGCCCCTCGGCTCCAGGTTGCTCAAGCGGCATTGCCATTGAGCCGGGGTGTTAGTTCCCGACGCAGTCGTATTTCTGCGCGACCGTTGGCGGCAGCAGGGCCTCACGTCGCAAGCAGTACAGCGGACTAAAGATCCACGACACTGGAGTTACATACGTCCACGATGAACCAGAAGCTGGGCACCACTCCCAAATCTGCCACTTCCCATCGCCGTTGCGGTCTTGATCAGGAGGCGGTACGGCCTTCTTACCAGTGGGCATTGCGCCACAGGCTTCGGTCAGGTAATTGCTTCCCTCAACGACCCCAATCACATCCCCAGCGCTGTTAAGAACGGCGCCACCAGACGAACCGCCGGAAGAGTTCAACGTCGTAATGATGTTGTCTCGAGGCATGGTCGTTCGCCTAATTGCAGAAACGACCCCTTCTGACCAGATTGCTACGGCTTGGTCTGGCGAAGATCGGCCCTCGCCATAGAAATAGGAGTCACCGCGACCGGGAAACCCGAAGCTAAAGACCTCATCGCCCATCTGGACTGCATCAGCGTCCGCAAGCTTCAGCGGGATTGGCATGACGTTCCCCGAAAAGGAATTCGTGCAATCGTCGAGGTTCTTGATCTGCAGGAGTGCAATGTCGTGTTCTGTAGACGAGGCAACCGGTTCTACCCAGCATGGATAGGTATTGAGCCGCTCTTCTGGCTCGGACGCGAAATACGCGCGATAAACCAGGCCGTAGCCAAGCTCTGGGTAGAGGCAGGTCTTTGATCGCGTCGGCTCAATGACATGCTTGGCCGTGAGGATGAGATCTTCATCAATCAGGGTTCCGGACCCCGTGATAACTCCGCCACCAGTGCAACCAATGCCGCGGGCGCGCTCCTTTGCAGTGAGTCCACTTGGCAGCTGAACGGTGATGTAGACGGTCGACCGTACGAGGTCCGCCGGCCGCCACGGCTCATTTGGGGGTCGGTAGAACGAGGCGAAGAGGGCGCCGCCCACCGCAGCGACCACTGTTACCAAAACGACGATCTTCTTCCACACGGGGCGGGGCTCCTTCCGTTGCGGATCGTGCTCATTGGGTTCCGAATGACCCTCAGTTCCGCTATGGTACCCCAATGACTTCGCCCCGCTACCCTGGTGTTGCTCGCGCTTTATCGACCCTACTGGCGATCGCCCTGGCGCTCAGCGCCTGCGGCGGCGACACCGCCGACAACAAGCCCGTTGACCTGAGCGACAGCACGCAGGTCAACGTTGTCGCCCTCTTTGATCGGTCTGGTTCTACGGCAACAAAGTCTGGGGGGAATGGCAGCAGAGTTGGAATTGAGCGCGCTATTTGGCCAGCAGTGTTCTTCCCAAATCTCGGACGAGGGTATTCGCTGAAAGTCTTGCCTGTTGGGTTCGCCTCCGAAGCGAAAGCATGGTGCGAATGGCCCGATGACCCGACTGGAAATGAACAAACTATGAGCCAAGACCCAGGTTGCCGCACCCAGTTAGAGAACATCCTTCCAAAGGATGTCGGGGGCAATACGTTCTTCGACAAAGCCCTGACACTCGCCGCTGAGCAATTGGGCGCCGTAAGCGGTACTAATGTTGTTCTCCTTGTCAGTGATGGCGAATACAACCAGGGCGGCCTGGACATCAATTGCGCCGAGTCGGAAAGTTCAAAAGCTTGCACGGATCTAAAATCTGCACTTGATCAACTCAACGGGGGAAGGGCTACTGTCTGCCCAATCTTCGTAAAGACCCGAGCGTCAACGAAAGCGTCCGCCACAATGCAGTGGCTCCGAGAACTGCAGGATCAGAATGATTCAGGAAATGAAAGTTGGAAGCAGAGCCCCTGCCCAGCGAGCGAGGAGATTAACTTTGCCGCTGCGCCGTGGCGGCTCACGGAAGACTTGCTTGTTTGGTATGCAGATCTTGCAGGGCTTCAGATGCGCTTCACAACCGTCGACGGCTCTGGCCGGACACAAAACCCGATTCGGGTACCAAATGGCGCCGCACAAATTGCGATAATTGGACTTAAGCGTTCAAGCAGCTCAACGGTCACGTTTAGTTCCGCAGCCTGCGAGCAGGGCGCCGGAGAGACATTCAAATCTTTCACCTACCAGCCTGTGATCTCGCCCCTAGTCGACGGTGAGCGCTGTGCGGGCGGCGAAATTAGCGGCACAGGACTCGTGCCCAACGAGAACTCGCTGTATGCCCTGTTCGTTCCAGAGAACCAAGAGCTTGCTGCGTGCACCCCAAACGCTGATGGTGGTGGGACTCTAACGCTACGACCAGGTTTTGCTGAGCTACTCAAGTTCAATCCGCGTGTGGTGTGGGTGAGCCCAAAAGGTGAGACTGTTGATCCTGAACTCAAGCCCGCGCAACTACTTGAAGACGGCGTGGCGCTCACCGAAGATCAGGCGTCAAAGCTAGCCTCTCTCGGTGGCGATTGGCGCATCGCATTGGATTTCACCAACAGCATTACGCAGCCTGGCAAGGGTGAGTCATACTCTCTGCTCTATGACTCTGTTCTACTCCGCAACGGTGACGCATCGTCGTATCCAGCGCGCCGACCAATCAGTGCAACGCTAGATAGCGTTCCTTGTGCGCCACTTTTTGAACGCAGTTTGCTGCAGAAGTTTTGGATGCTCCTTGCGGGACTTATTGCGCTGGTGGCAATGCTCATTGCGAAGCGCATTTGTGATGGCCAGCGTATTGATCTCGCCGGTGACCTCGCAATTCTTGATGGCACCGGTTCCCGCAGTATGGGGAGCACCTCAATCAGTGGTGGCAGCCCGAGCTGGTTCAACGTTGGTGATCGCGGCAAGATTGAGCCAGGCAAGAGCGAAGACGGTAAGAACTGGCGACTACGTTGGAGGGGCGGCACGAATGTGTCTCTCGAGCCAGCAGATGGTGAAGCAGGCGAATGGTCTGAGGGGACCGTGAAGAGCGAACGCGGGCGCGGGTTCATTGAGTTCAAGCGGGTCCCTCTCGTTGGGGGCTCAGAAACTAACACGATTCGATACACACCAGAAGAGGGCACAAAGATGGGCGAGTTGATCAATAGAGAGTTGGAGGATCCAGAATGAGCTACAAGCATCGCTTCATGTACATCGGTCTCGGCGGAACCGGCCTCAAGGTTGGTACAGAGCTTGAGCAGTTGCTTCGCCGCCAGATCTGCGGCGCAGACGGCCGGGCCCTCGTAGGCAAGGGGAAGTTCTCCAGCTACAAGCGCGATCAACTCCCACCATTCTTCCAGTCTGTTTACATCGACTACTCGCAGCAGGAGATGGCGGGCGTTCGCGACTTCTTGCGCGACCTGGATTCCACCGCCATTGATCGCACGACGTCGTTTGTCGCAACACTCTCGTCAGCTGCGGCCTACCAACACATTGCGGCGAAGCTGCGCGCAGAACACCCGGATCTTGTTAAGGACTGGCTGCCAGGACCAGACGGCGAGCCAACGCATGCGCCAATGAGCACAGGTGCTGCGCAGTTCCCAACAGTTGGACGCGCCGCACTCTTTGACCGTCTCTCCGATGTAGGCATTGATGGCGTCTTCCGGCCTATGCAGGAGGCGTTCGCTCGCCTTGCTAACTCACAGGGTGATCTCGACGCCTACACCGACGTTGTTGGCGCAGGCAAAAAGTCGGGCCACTCGTGGGTCGTGATCTTCGTTGCCACGTCGCTCTCGGGAGGTACTGGTTCAGGAATTTTTCTTGATGTGATCAAAATTGCCACGGTCATGGCACAGCAGGCGTTCCCGGGAACGGAAGTCTTTGTGATCCCGCTTATTGCTGCGCCGAGCGCCTTTAAGGACTCTGCCAGCGGCGAGCAGATGCGCATGCTCAACCTCAATTTCGCACGCGCCATCCTTGACCTGAGCGAGCTTGTAGACCACTCCAACAACAGCGACACCACGCGTGAGCGTTGGTTCCGCCAGCAGTACCCAGGGACAGAGAAAGTCGAGTACGACATCACGGCAGGCGGCGCTGCAGCACCACTGGCCACCACGTTCCTCTTCTCGCGCCCAGCCGCCTATCAAGAGGCGAAGGATCTCTGGCGCAGCATGGCGGTGTACGCCACAACGCTCGTTTCCGAAGCAGATACGGCGGTGAAAGCCGACGCTTCTGGCGACATGACTGGCTCGGCCTCACCAGAGAGTGTCGACCGCTTCGCCTTCTTCCAGGACATCATCAACCTACGATCAAAGAACGATGCCGAGTCGCTGCGCACGCTGCACCCAACCGGCATTGGCCGCTTGAGCACGATTGAGGCGGCCACCGCATCGCTCTCCGTGCCGGTCAAGAAGCTCTCATTCTTCTTGGCGCAGTACATGGCCCTCAAGGCCGCCGAGAGCCTGCATGAGCAGCTCCGCAGCCATCCGGAAGGGTTCTCGCAATACATCGACAGCGATGTTAACGATGCTGAAAAGGAGCAGGTGCTCCTCGACATCACGGCAAAGATGCGCAACGCCGACAAGGTGCAGGCACTCCTCACCGCGCTTGATCCGAACAAGCATGAGGGTGCGCAGTGGTTGACCGGTATGGAGCCGCTCGAAGATGCCTACAACGCGTTGACGCGCAAGACAGATCCGAAGAACCGTTCAAGCAAGCCGTGGTCAGACTTCGTAGGCATTGCGCTGAACAAGTCGACCGATCAGTCAGTGGTGAGCGAGGTTGAGGCCTCAGCGGAGCGACTGATTCAAGAGTCAGTCAACGCCATCTCAATTGGTTGGGTAGAGGCGATGAAGCGCTATCAGGAGGAGGGTGGCGCCGGCCGCCTCGGGCTCCTTGAGGCTGTCGCCGTCTTGCGCATCATGATCGAGCGCAATGTGCGCGAGCGCATGGAGCAGCCTGCCTCGTATCTTGCCGCGCCGACCGCGACAAAGTCTGGTCGAATTGGCAAGTACTTGGGCGGAATCGGGGCGGATGTCGCCAAGCGTGATGCCAAGAAGGTTCGCAGCTACTTCTTTGATCTTTACCGAGCAGCAGTGGTCAAGGCGTTCCAAAAGTCACAGCTTCGACAGCAGGAGTTGATTTCAACCATTGAGTCGTTGCGACGTTGGCAAGAAGAGGCCGTCTCTGGCGTCCTGGCGCTCCGTGATCGCAAGGCGCAGATTGAAGGTGGCTGGAGCTCCCTTACCGCTGGCTCAAACAATGCCGGTTTCCGCGACTGGGTTCCATCGCGTTTGACAACGCGTGGGAACGGGAACAAGTTGGAGAAGGCGACCACGCTGCTGAGCGATGTATTCGCCGTGGCAATGAATAGTGGCTCGTTCAGCCTTGAAACTGGTGGGGCATGGAAGGCCTTCAGCGGCGCAGCACAGCGCCAGGTTGGTCAGGTCTGGGAGAAGGGTGCCGATAAGCCCGACACCATCGTGCACCACACCATCGACGCACTCCAGCGGCTCTTTGACGATGCACTTGAATCCTCGGCGGAGGGGCGACCAGCCCTGCTCACGAAGGTTGAAGATGTGCTTCGTGTTGCGGCCGGCGTCGTTGCCACGCGCACCATGGAGGGTGCCGAGGAGGATGTTCGCGAGATGGGGAAGGCTCTTTCAGAGCTTATTCCTGACGGACTCGTGCCGGATGCGCGTGACTGCAAGAAGGCGTTCATTGTTGTGACCTATCCAGGGCGCCATAACGGCGACGTGGAGAAGTATCTTGAGGACCGATTGCACAGCAACGCGAGCCTCGCGACGATCTTGGCTCGCTCAGAGGTGAAGTTCCATGCGTCAAGCACGTCGGACGCGATCACCATCAGCATCGCCCTCGCGCTGCGCGGCCTCATGGACATCCCAGAGGCACGAAACGCGCTGCGCTCGTGGGATACCGCGTATCACACGGGTGGTCAGATGCTGAAGTGGCGTCAGCGTCTGAGCATTGCTGAGCTGGCACGCCTCTCTGCTGTTCGAGATCAACTGCCGGTGCTGCAAAGCCTGCTGCACATGATCTGGGACGACCACGTGCGCTACTACATTTCAGATCGCGGAAATCTGCAGCCTGCAGACCCTAGAAATGTGAAGCTCACCGATATTGCTGCGCTTGGCATCCCTACGCCAAAAATGCGTAGCGCCAAGGGTGAAACCGAAGAGCTCGTAATCAAGCTTGACCGGGTGGGCAAGCTCAGCGGCATCTCGACGTTTATGGATAACTATTCGCGCGAGATCTTGGATCTGTACTGCGATAGCCAGTCAGTTGATGCGGAAATTGTGGCCACCAAGGTGTCCAGCTACCTCGCACACGGATTCTCCGACGCCGACGGCGGAAAGAAGCCATCCGCAGTGTTCCGCCAGATCGTTGAAGAGGTCAAGAAATCTGGTCCACTAGTTGCTGAGGCAATTGCGGAAGCTGAACGAATCGATATGCCTGGGCCAATCGGTCAAGCGAAACACGCCAAGCAGTTCTACGAGGATGAAATCAAGAAGGCAGTAGACCAAAAGCATCCAAAAACGCCAGACAGTGCGAAGCGTAAGAACCTCGACCAGTTCTGGGAGCAGGCTGAGACAGGGAAGCGCTAAACGTGCTCGAGGCACAAAGCCCGATCACGGATGTCGAAGTCGCGGACTTACGACAGGTTGATGCTGGCGGTGATGCGCACGAACTGATCAAGAGCGGGTCGCTGCGCCGCTGGATGGCCGTCCGCAATACGACGTTCAGTGGTGCGCGGGCACTCGGGTTGGTGTTGGTGCTGGATGCCGCTCCAGGTAAGCGCGAGCTTGAGGCGTTGCGGATTGCCGTGGAGAGTGCGCTGCTCCCTCGTGTGCTTGTGGTGCTGGATGCGGTTGGGGCGCCATCGCCACTCAAGCTGAAGATTCCGAAGGTGCTCGCTGGCCGCGACCCACATGTTGGCGTCCTCGTAATTCGCGATCCACTCGGCTCGCCATACGGGGCTGGCGTGGGCGGTACCGCGCTTGGCGTGCCACGCCTTTCGGATCGACGCAGCGATGAGGAGCTCCGCGAAGAGTCGATCCGCGCAGTGGTGGAGGCCCTCCGAGAGCACGCGGTCTTCCAGGCAACCTGGCAGGCATCGGGCGGTGACTCGTGGCGTGCCGTCAGCAGCGTTGGCTTGTATCGCGGCGTGTTGGGCGGGTATTCGCAACAGGCAACCGCCGACCAAGCTGGGCGAATTGCCGAACTCCTTGAGGGGCATCAACTAGAGACCATCGCAGGGAGCACTGTGTACCCAGAGCTCTCTGCCGAACTTGCAGGTACCGCATTCCCACCACCGCTGGTCGAGGGCGGTGAGCCGAACTATGAGCCGGTCATTCCCGATAAGCCGAGTGATGCCCGTCGTGTCTACGAACAGTCATATACCGCGGCCGAGACGGCGCACTCGGCATTTGCGGGGCTGATCGGCCCAAAGCCGAAGGGCTGGCTCCCATTCATGTGGTCGCGTTGGGTCACCGCCCTGCTTCGCCCATGGCATGCCCGCATGGCGAAGGCAAAGGAGGCGGCGGAGCAAATTCGTGAGGCTCGTAACTT
>Ga0222712_10001991_pt1 | contig 24223 bp, 20 predicted proteins | sample C33_657DmetaG_FD_165043 | JGI IMG/M metagenome (GOLD analysis project Ga0222712, IMG submission 165043) | Estuarine water microbial communities from San Francisco Bay, California, United States - C33_657D | ecosystem: Environmental > Aquatic > Marine > Unclassified | place: USA: California... | reverse complement strand
TGAGCGGGTAAAACAAATCCCCCTTCATAAAACTAAGTTCCTTCACTTTGTTCAGGATGACACGTGCACAGCGATTTAAATAATCAAATACGAGATAATTAATTTCCCTTATGCTTGGTGTTACTCACCAAGCATTCATATTTTCATTCCGCTCATAGCCGCGGGGGCCTAGTTCTTTTTCTGTAGCAAAAAAGAACCAAAACGCTACCGCTGCGCCTGCTGCTATGAAAGGTTCTGCGAGGGCTAGGACTGTAATTACCGCACCAGTCAATGCGGAAGAGAGGTGAACGGAGGTTCAGTGAATGGACGATTTGTTTAAGATTGATATAAGTTTTCCAGTACTTGGAGTTAGCTACCCACACTCCTAAAGCTCCACTTAATTACTTCACTGAACCTTTTTTTATAACCTTCTTGCGCGGCATTGGACAGGGCGTTAACTCTATTGTCATTCTTAATAAAAAATATCAAAGCCCTGTACGTAGCCGTTTGTGGATGTACGTTCTGTTACTCCCAACAAGATATTCCATAATACCCAAGTTTTTGCTAAATTCTAATCATTAGAAATCTCTTTTAAATAAAACAACCTGAATTAGTATTATTGTAATATGAACCTGCATACCAAATTGGTTTTGAGGCCGATTTTTATGGTTTTATCGAATTTATTTATAAAATTGAATACAAATCCTTTAAAAAATAGGTGATTATGGCCAAAAACAAATATTTTTTCCCTTTTATCATGATTACCTCCCTGTTTTTTATGTGGGGGTTTGTTCATAATCTGGATCCTATTCTGATTCCTCATCTCAAAAGATCTTTTAGCTTAAATAACCTACAGTCTTCTCTTGTTGATTCTTCTGTATTCATTGCTTATCTGCTTATGGCTATCCCGGCGGGTATTCTAGTAAAGAATTATGGATATAAATCAGGAATTATTACAGGTTTATTGTTGTTTGCAGTAGGTTCATTTTTATTTATTCCAGCAGCTGACACCGGTCAATATCTTTTCTTTTTAGGTGCTTTGTTCATCATTGCCTGTGGACTTACCATTCTCGAGACCGTAGCTAATCCCTATGTTTCTCTTCTTGGTGACCCAGAAACGGCCACAAGACGTTTAAATTTTGCTCAATCTTTCAACGGTTTAGCAGCTTCTGTGGCTCCGATCATTGGTGCCAGATTGATTCTGACAAAAGGCTCAAGTGATGAAGAACTGAACGCTATGACTGAAAGTGCCCGGCAACTATCGCTCGCAGCAGAAGCCTCTAGTGTGAAAACTCCTTACCTGATCTTGGGAGGTATTATTCTGGCTATTGCACTTATATTTTATTTGATTCGTCTCCCAGAAATTAAGCAGGATGATGAACAAGGAGAGAGTAAAAATGTATTTCATGCCCTGCGCCACAAGCATCTGAGTTGGGCTGTAGCTGCGCAGTTCTTTTATGTAGGAGCTCAGGTCTGTATCTTCAGTTTCTTTATTTTATATGCGGTAGAGGTTGCAGATATCGATAAAGTGGTTGCAGCAGATTATTTGGGATGGGGTTGCGGATTAGCCTTCATGCTTGGCAGGTTTATCGGAGTGTTCTTTATGAGATTTATTGCTTCTGAACGCCTTCTAGCGATATATTCAGTTCTATGTATACTGTTATGTATTCCAGCAATTTTTATCCAGGGATACATTGCCATATATTCAGTAATTGGAATCGCTTTTTTTATGTCGATCATGTTTCCAACTATTTTTTCGCTTGGAATTAAAGGTCTTGGTAGAGATACCGAATACGGCAGTAGTTTAATAGTGATGGCTATTGTTGGTGGTGCTGTTTTGCCCTTGATCTTCGGATACATTGCAGATCAAACCGGTAGTCTTCAATTTGGCCATTTGGTAAGTTTGTTCTGCTTTGTGATAGTTCTCGCATTTGCTCTAAAAGGGCATAAAATAGTTAAAAACGAAATTCTCAATGGATAGATACTGCCTAACTCTTGACCTGAAGGATGATCCTAAACTAATCGCAGAATATGAAGCATGGCATCAGAAAGTTTGGCCAGAGATTATTCATAGTATCCGTAGCTCAGGAATTGAAAACATGCAAATCTATCGTTTTGCCAACAGGCTTTTTATGATCATGGAGGTCAATAAAAAGTTTAGTTTTGAGAAAAAAGGAATAGCTGATGCCGGAAATTCAAAGGTTCAGGAATGGGAAGAGCTGATGTGGAATTATCAGCAGGCTATTCCTGGTGTAAAAGCAGGTGAGAAATGGGTGTTGATGAATAAAATATTTGAATTATAAATTACAATGAATACGAATTTCGAAAAGGTTAATAAGCATCGGTTTTTACAGATCCATCCATTGGATAATGTACTGGTTGCTTTACAAGACATGAACATAGGAGAGGAGATCTTGTTTAACAGTCAAACATTTAAACTGAGTACAGATGTATCCGCAAAGCATAAATTTGCATTGGTTCCATTCAAAGAAGAGGATAAGATCTACATGTATGGAGTATTGGTTGGCCGCGCCAGCAAGCCTATTGCACTGGGCGAATCAATCACAACCCAGAATATGTACCATGCATCTAGCGATTTTCTGCTAGGCCAGCGCAAATTAGATTGGCAGAAGCCGGATGTATCTTATTTTGAAGGCAAAACCTTTAATGGCTTTCATCGTGCAGATGGTTCAGTTGGGACTTCAAATTACTGGCTGGTTATTCCATTGGTATTTTGTGAAAACCGCAATGTGAATGTCCTGAAAGAGGCATTGGATGAAAAATTGGGCTATAAAAAGGCTAAAAGTTATGAAAATGAGGTCGAAAGCCTTATCTCATTGTATAAAACCGGTAAATCAATAGAAGAAATTCTAAATACTGACCTGCAATCTACGCCTGAAGGGGCAGTAAAGACCAGATTATTCCCCAGTATCGACGGAATTAAATTTCTTACCCATGATATGGGATGCGGTGGGACCAAGCAGGATTCAGATACGCTATGCGGACTGATTGCCGGCTATATTACTCATCCCAATGTAGCAGGGGCTACTATTTTGAGTTTGGGTTGCCAGCATTCACAGATCAGTACATTGCAAAATGAGATCAGCAAACGAGATAGTTCATTCAGTAAACCGCTTGCAATTCTAGAGCAACAAGATTTGGGGACCGAAACAAACCTGATGCAAGAAGCGCTGAAACGTACTTTTGCCGGTTTGGTTGAGGCGAATAAGACAGTCCGCAGGCCAGCACCGCTTTCAAAGTTATGCATAGGTCTTGAATGTGGGGGTTCTGATGGTTTTTCAGGGATATCGGCTAATCCGGCATTGGGTTATCTCTCCGATATTCTTGTTTCCCTTGGCGGATCAGTTGTATTATCTGAATTCCCAGAATTATGCGGGGTGGAGCAGGAGCTAAGCGACCGCTGTGTGGATGAGGATACAGCCAATCGTTTTATGCATTTAATGCGGACATATAACGCAAGAGCCGAAGCCGATGGTTCAGGTTTTTATGCCAATCCTTCACCTGGAAATATCCGAGATGGATTGATTACAGATGCCATGAAATCAGCTGGAGCGGCTAAAAAAGGAGGTTCTTCTCCGGTTACAGCTGTTCTTGATTATCCAGAGAAAGTCACAAAAATGGGATTAAATCTGCTTTGTACTCCGGGCAGTGATGTGGAAAGCACCACTGCAGAAGTAGCTTCGGGTACCAATATTGTTTTGTTTACTACTGGACTGGGTACTCCTACAGGAAATCCGGTCGCACCCGTAATCAAGCTGAGTACCAACACAAAAACATTTTTAAAAATGCCTGATATTATCGATATTAACTGCGGAACGATAATCGATGGTTCAGAAACAATACAAGAGAACGCACATCGTATTTTAGACTATGTGATTAGTGTTGCAAATGGTGAAGTTCAGCCAAAAGCTGTTCAACTGGGGCAGGATGATTTTATCCCATGGAAACGTGGTGTATCACTTTAATAATTAAAAAAAGATAAAAATATGTTTAGTTTAAAAGGAAAAACAGCCGTAATTACCGGTGGTGGAAGTGGTATCGGAAGAGGTATTGCTAAAGTATTTGCAGCGCAGGGTGCCGATGTTAAAATTCTGGAACTTAATCAGGATGCAGGCCTTGCCGTATGCAAAGAGATCATCGAAGCAGGTGGATCAGCATCTGTTCACGGATGCGATGTGTCAAAGCAGGCAGACGTTGTTTCTTTATTCAATAGTATCGGAAAGGTCGATATTTTGGTTAATAATGCAGGTATTGCTCATGTGGGTAGGGCCGACACAACCTCAGAAGCAGACATGGATAGAATTTACAATGTGAATGTAAAGGGTGCCTACAACTGTCTTTTTGCCACTATTCCTTTGATGAAGAAAAATGGTGGTGGTGTTATCCTGAACCTGGCATCTATTGTTGCTATTGTTGGTGTAGCTGATCGCTTTGCTTATTCAATGAGTAAAGGTGCCATTTACGCAATGACCCTTTCTGTAGCGAAAGATTACCTGGCAGATAACATTCGTTGTAACAGCATATCTCCGGCAAGGGTTCATACACCTTTTGTGGATGGATTCATTGCTAAAAATTATCCAGGTCAGGAGAAAGAAATGTTCGAGAAACTTTCTAAAACTCAGCCGGTTGGTAGAATGGCAACTCCAGACGATATTGCGGCTATTGCCTTGTACTTATGCGCAGATGAATCTAGCTTTGTAACCGGAAATGATTATCCGATTGATGGAGGCTTTATTAAATTAAATAGTTAATACGTATTTAATTCAAATTAAGGGGTATTTGACCCTATTTATACGATTCTCAAACTAAAAAATATACAAATACAATGAAATTAATCAGGTGGGGAAAACCCGGACACGAAAAAACAGGAGTAATTATCAATGAGGTAAAATACGATACTTCAGCTTTTGGAGAAGACTACAATGAAGCCTTTTTTGAAAATAACGGGCTTACTCGTCTAGCGTCATTTTTAAAGAATAATGAAGGTAGGCTTCAGCCTGTTGGTGATCATGAGCGTTTAGGTTCACCGGTTGCACGACCTTCAAAAATTCTATGTATCGGATTAAATTATGCCAAGCATGCTGCAGAAGCAAAAATGGCAATCCCGGCCGAACCAATTCTTTTCATGAAATCTACCACCTCCTTATCGGGACCATTTGACCCGATTGTGATACCGAAAGACTCGGTAAAATCAGATTGGGAAGTTGAGTTGGCCTTTGTGATTGGTAAAAAAGCTAGTTATGTTTCAGAAGCAGAGGCTTTAGACTATGTTGCCGGTTACGTACTTCATAATGATGTTTCGGAACGTGAATGGCAGCTGGAGCGTGGCGGAACCTGGGATAAAGGTAAAGGATGCGATACTTTTGCACCGCTTGGTCCCTTTTTGGCAACCTCTGATGAGATCGCTGATCCTCATAAATTGAGATTATGGTTAAAATTGAACGGTAAAATTTTACAGGACAGTAATACAGATGATTTGATCTTCAATGTTCCTTTCCTGATCTCTTATGTCAGTAAATTTATGACCCTATTACCTGGAGATGTAGTATCAACAGGTACTCCTGCAGGTGTGGGTATGGGCTTTAACCCCTCAATCTTCCTGAAATCAGGAGATGTGATTGAGTTGGGTATCGACGGACTAGGAGTGTCAAGACAGGAAGTAAAAGCCTATGGAGAAAGTTGATGCACATCAGCATTTTTGGAATTTTGATCCCCTAAGGGATAACTGGATTACAGAGGATATGGAAGTCATCAGGCATGATTTCCTACCTCATGATCTGAAACCCTTAATGGATGCCAATGGGCTGAACTCTTGCATCGCCGTTCAGGCTGATCAGTCAGAAAATGAAACTGATTTTTTACTCAGCCTGGCATCAGAAAATGAATTTATTAAGGGAGTGGTGGGTTGGATTGATCTTTGCGCAGATACCATCCATGAACGACTTGAACATTACTCCCAATTCCCCAAACTTAAAGGATTTAGGCATATTCTGCAGGCAGAGCCAATCGAATTTATACTCAAGCCCGAATTTCAACGCGGTATAACTGCCCTTCAAGTGTACGGATTTACCTACGACATCCTCATCTACCCGCAGCACCTGTCTGTTACCCTAGACCTTATCCAGGGAGGTAATGAGCAAAAATTTATACTCGACCACCTGGCCAAACCCAACATTAAAAATGGCACTTCTGCAACATGGGCAACAGATTTAAAAAAACTTGCTTTCCATAAAAATGTATTCTGTAAACTCTCAGGAATGGTAACTGAAGCAGACCATAGAACCTGGACGAAGGAAGATATTTATCCATACATGGACAAGGTGCTTGAGTTTTTCGGTCCCGAACGTCTGCTATTTGGCTCAGATTGGCCAGTATGCAGGCTGGCGGCAAGTTATAATCAGGTTTGTGATTTAATGAATGACTATTTAAAGAGATTAACAATTCATGAACAGGAATTAATCTGGGGCAAAAATGCCACCCTGTTTTATAAATTATGATACATTTTTCCGGCCATCATTCAATATCATAGTTCTTAAATGATAATTATTGTAAATTTAATTCATGGATCTACATCTAACTGATAAGGTAATAATTGTGACTGGCGGTGCCAAGGGCATAGGAGCAGGAATCGTGAAAGTTTTAGCCGCAGAGGGAGCAATTCCTGTGGTTGTTGGCAGAAATGAAAAGGATAACCTAAAGCTGATCGCCGAAATTCAAGAAGGCGGTGGCCGTGGCTCTCAAATTGTTGCCGAACTTACTCAGCCAATGGAATGTGAGAATGTGATCAGGCAGATCATACAAAAATGGGGTAGAATAGATGCTTTGGTGAATAATGCCGGGGTGAATGATAATGTTGCACTCGAAAGCGGTGATTATCAGCGATTTATGGATAGTTTACATAAAAATGTAGTGCATTATTACCTGATGGCTCATCATGCTTTGCCCGCGCTAAAAGCTTCACAAGGATGCATCGTAAATATTGGTTCAAAAGTAGCCGAAACCGGCCAGGGGGGAACCTCGGCCTATGCTGCTTCTAATGGCGCCCGCAATGCCCTGACCCGCGAATGGGCCGTTGAACTATTAAAGGACGGAATCCGTGTTAATTCAGTAATTGTTGCAGAATGTTATACTCCACTTTACGAAAGCTGGATAAAAACGCTTCCCAATCCAAAAGAAACCCTGCAGGAGATTATTAAAAAAATCCCTCTGGGAAAAAGAATGACCACCGCAAAAGAAATTGCAGATACCGTAGCTTTTCTCTTATCCGACCGCTCATCTCATACCACCGGACAATTGATTCATGTGGATGGGGGTTATACGCATTTGGATAGAGCGATAGGGTAGGTGGTTAGTTATCAGTTGTCAGTTGTCTGTTATCAGATATGAGTTGGTTAGGTGGTTAGTTATCAGTTGTCAGTTGTCTGTTATCAGATATGAGTTAGTTAGGTAGTACTCAATACTCAATACTATTTAGTTAGTTAGTACTCAATACTCAATACTATTTAGTGGTTAGTTGGTTAGTTAGTTAGTTAGTAGATCATACCTCATACTTCCTTCCTCAGACAACAGACAACAGATAACAGACAACAGTCCTTACCCATTACTTAAAAAAACCAGCACTCGCCGTATCTCTCACCACATCATGATCATCCCGGTAAATAAAATAAGCTTCCAAACCTTTATGCTTTTTCAGGAAGTCAAATGATTTTTCAATTCCTAATCCAATGAGTACATTGTCATAGCCATCTGCGCTCATTGCATCTCTGGTTTTAACTGTTACGCTGATCATCTTATTTTCTATCGGTCGGCCAGTTTTGGGGTTTATGAGGTGGGAGAGTTTCTTTGATCCGTTCTCGATAAACTTTCGGTAATTACCTGATGTGGTTATTGCTCCGCCATGCAATTCAATAACTTTCTGAATGATGGGTTCGTCATTTCCCTTTTCTGCCGGCTGCTCGATCCCAATTCGCATTAGCTGATTTCCGGGTTGTTTCCGGCCTTTTACCCGGATTTCGCCACCAATTTCGATCAGGTAATTTTGAATGCCCTTACTTTCTAAATGCTTGGCGATCACATCCACGCTATAGCCCTGGGCAATGCCATTGACATCAATTTTAAGGCAAGGCATAGTTTTGATTAGTCGTTTGCCTTCGATGCGGAGTTTATCAGAACCTGAACAGGATAGGGCGCTAGCAATTTCGGAATTACTTGGCTCTATGCTGTGTTTATTAGCCCCAAATCCCCATGCCTCTACGATTGGCAATATACTGATGTCAAACACGCCCTCACTTTCTTTCCAAATCTTCATTGAACGCTGCACAACTTTAAAAAGATGATCATCCATGATCAGTCCATTGGCCGAATTATTAAATTGATTAATCAGGGAATAGGGTTTGTAAATGGAAAGGGAACTATCCAGCTCACTGAATAGTTGACTGATGGACCTGCTGCTGATGATCGCAGATTCAGCATAATAGGTGATTTGATAACTGGTGCCCTGAGCAAAGCCCTCAATTTTATAGGCTCTTGATCGTAATTCAGCCCTTCGGCTTACCCCACAGGAGCTGATGATAAAGAATGCGAAAACGAAAAAGAATACACAAACAGATCTATTCATTTTACTTTATCGCGAATTCTTAAAACTCCCATTCTTTATCGTTAAATCAGTCTCTTTTTATATTCCTGATTGCGCCGGTAGTTGTATAATATTTCGTGATCATATTGGGAACTTCCCAGGCGGGCATTTTGTTATTTAGGATGTACGAAATAGCAATTTCTGCAGCATTCGTAGATTTAAAGGTTCCGGGTTTAACAACATATTCATTTCCCTTTTTGATTAGGTCAAATCCCGGATATTTCTGCTGAAATTTTAATTTTGTCTGGTCGATGGTCTTGTCAAAATCTGCTACCGTGATTCCTTCAGCAGCTCTGATGTATAAGGTTGCTTTATGCTGTTCTGCTTCACCCTGCCTAAGCTCCAATACAGCTTTTGTGCCGCGCATCAAGGCATAGTGCGTATCACCAGTGCCAGCGGGCTCTCTATACTTCCACAAAACCGATACTTTGGAATGAATTCCTTTGATCGTATAATTGATTTCGCCATTTGCATACACTGATAAAATACTGTCTTTAAGGTATTTATTCAGATAATCAGGGTAGTTTACACGGGTAACCAGTTTAAATTCTGAAGGGGTAAGCTCTGTAGACCATTCCTTTGAACTCAGGATTCTGATATCTTTTGTGGTATTCAAAATCTGATCTGGGAAGGCTACCCATTGCGTCATATCCACCAGGTGAGTGCTTACGTCAGTAATTCCATGGCCTTGTTGTTCAATATCAAAAAACCAAGCCGGACGGCGGGCAGGTTCAGTTCCCGAGAATTTTAGAAAATGATGCAGATTCGCTTGTATTAGCGACGGATCGTCTACACTGCCTTTGGTGAGTGTGCCAAAAAGTTCCTGACTTTCAGCCAGTTCTCTTTGCAGGATATTGCTGATATCATAGCGAAGATCCATTGGGTCGAAAAGTAGAACATTCTTTTTTGCAGCTATTTTGAATGACTCTATTAGCTTTTCAAAATCCTGTGGAGTTACTGCCAATGGTTTATCTGCAAGAACATGTAAACCAGATTCAATGGAACGACGAATGTAATTTGCTTTTTTACTATTATTTCCTGAAATGATTACGGCATTGCCTTTTTTCTCAGCAAGCATTTTTTCCAGGTAATCAGGTCCGGTATAAAGAACGATCTTCCATTTGGTAGGGTTGCTTGTGCGATTGTTACCTCTGTTGATGCTGCTCAGATAAGTTTCTACATCCGGTCCTGCTGGAGCATAAACATGAACCTCCGGATCGATACCTTCATACATTCTTCCCTGCATATAGGTTGCATGCCCGTGTCCGGGATCTAGTACGATCAGTTTAATAGATGGCTTTTGTGCAAAGGCTATTACGGTACTGCATGTGAATAGTAATAACAAAAATGTTATTGTATATATTTTATTTAATCTCATATTAATTATTCTTCTAGTTTCCTTTATTTTGCCAGTTTAATCACTTGTTTTTTTGAATAAATGGTATTGATTTTTAAAAAAAGATGGAGTCATTTCTTGTTTGTATTTTCTCAAATATAAGAGAATTGATGATTTTTGCGGCCTGGCCATGAAAACGAAAGTCCCTCACCTGCTGAAGGGCAGAACTTTCCATAGCAGCAGGCGCAGCGGTAGCATTTATTCGCTGTTTTTTTATTGTTTTTTAAAGGTGCTCATGGTCTCGTCGTACCGCATAAAGGTTGAAGTATATTTTCATTTGTGATTGACTTAAGTTTGATGTATAAATGTTGAAGTATATTTTCATTATTCAATGTTTAGGTTTAAAGTGTAATCTGATCTATTTATTAGATTTTGGGCGTTTTAACACGCTGTACGCTATATCTTTTTGGCTCCAAAAAGCCAAAAAGGATACCGCTGCCATCGTTAACGCGGGCCTCGGCATTGGTACTTTTTTCCTACAGAAAAAGTTAAGGCCCCGCGGCTATGAGCGGAGTGAAATTAGGAATGAAATTAGCTAACTCCAGGCACAGGATAATTTATATCAATGTTAAACAAATCGTTCATTCACTGAACCTCCGTTCACCTCTCTTCCGCATTGACTGGTGCGGCAATTACAGTCCCAGCCCTCGCAGAACCTTTCATAGCAGCAGGCGCAGCGGTGGGATTTTTGGTACTTTTTTCCTACAGAAAAAGGACTAGGCCCCCGCGGCTATGAGCGGGAAGAAATTATAAATGCTTGGTAACACCAAGCACTTCCCTATGCAGGTTTCGGGACGATATTTTAGCTTGATAATTGAATCTACCAAGCACAAATTCAGCCCTGGGTATAGGTAAAAAAAAGACTCTCGTAAAGACGCAAAGACGCAGGTGTATAGCTTTAAAAAATAAATTTGACGATTAACCTCCTACCTCAGACTTCCTACTTCCTGCCTCAGACCTCATACCCCCTACCTCATACCTCCTGCTTCCTACATCATCCCAAACGAAGACCTATTTAAATTAGTTCTACTTCTAGTTTTCCGATCAAAATATTGGTAAATCATTCTAGAAACTTTGGCCATCGATTGAACTGCCGCTTGATCATCTTCAAGATCCTTTGAAAGTAAAACCAAAACATACTTCCTGCCATCGGGAAGGAAAACAATTCCGGCATCGTGATTTACACCCGTGATCCAGCCAGTTTTATGAGCCACTTTTACATCTTTTGGTAGCTTGGCCGGAATCTTATCGTTAAACTTTTGGTCGAGCAGGATGTTAATCATCGCATCCGAAGACTCCTGACTTACAATTTTACCATTGGCCATTTCCGAAAATATCAGCATCTGGTCATAGGCGGTAGTGGTATTATTCAGACCTTTACGATAAGCTTTGGTATCTTCTACTCCCCGCAGCACCTGAATATCACTAGCACCCATTTCTTGCATGGTATTGTTTGCATTCTTAGCTCCAACTAGGTCGATGATTAGATTGGTAGCTAGATTGCTACTTTTAATGATCATCAAATAGAGCAGATCATAGATTTTAACTTTCTTGTTTTCTTTGGTATATAGGTCTACTTCACTATCGTCTTTTGCATCAAGCGAGTACAGGCTTCTATCTACTATACTTTTAAATTCATTTTTGACTAGTATAGAATCTTGGATTTGGAACTTTCCGGCAGCAGCTTGTTTATAGGCCTCAATCAGTACCGGTGTTTTCATTGTGCTAGCAGCATGGAAACTGATTTTTTCATTGATTAGAAGTTCTTCGCCAGAGCTTAGGTCTTTATAAGCCACTGCGAATGTTCCTTTATTCTTTGTGAGCTCAGAGCTGATTTTTTTCTTTAGATTGTTTAAACCGGCCGACCCTGATGGTACGATAGTTAATAAAATTGACATGAGTATTGTAAACATTTTAAATAGGCTTGATTAATTTAATAGCCATTGCTAATATAGGAATTGTATATTTTGTATTTTTAGCAGATTAATATTTCAATTTCATGCGATTACAAACTGTATTTCTTACTGCTTTTCTGATTATTAGTGTTTCAATTGCAGCTGCTCAGGATTCTGTTCAGGTTAAAAAAGATGTGGATAGGGTATGGGATAATTATGAACTATATCATGAAACCATTATAAAAAATCGCTTTGTTAAACATAGTGATGTCCAGCAACTAATTCAGAAAAATATTAATTCAGGATTATTTATAACTGAAGAGATTGGTCGGTCAATTAAAGGACGTAGCATCAATCATCTAACTTACGGTAGAGGTAAGACTAAGGTCTTACTTTGGTCGCAAATGCATGGAGATGAATCTACTGCAACAATGGCTTTATTCGATCTGTTCAATTTTTTAACAGGAATTGATGAGTTTGATCCTTTACGAAGGATGATTAGGGATAATCTGGAACTACATTTTGTTCCTATGCTTAATCCTGATGGTGCTCAGGAGTGGAAGAGAAGAAATGATCAGGAAATTGATATTAACCGCGATGCCCGTTTGTTGGTCAGCCCTGAGGCAAGAGCCTTGATGGAGATTGCCAAAAAAATCCAGCCAGAGATCGGTTTTAACTTGCATGATCAAAGTACGCTTTATGCTTCTGGTCGTACCGATAAATCGGCTACGATTTCATTTCTTGCTCCAGCCTATAATTATCCAAAAGATATGAATGCAAGCAGGAAAATAGCTACCCAGTTGATCCTGACTATGAATGATGCGCTTCAGACCAAAATTCCTGGAAATATTGCTAAATACGATGATGCTTTTGATCCACGTTGTTTTGGAGATACCTTTCAAGCCATGGGTATATCTACCATTCTGATAGAATCAGGAGGTTTCAAAGCAGATCCTGAGAAACAATACATCAGAAAAATAAATTTCTATGCGCTTTTGACGGCATTGGAGTCTATTGCTAAAAAGTCTTATATCAGTCAGAGTCTTTCAAACTATGAATTGATTCCTGAAAATAGCAGGTCATTGTATGATCTGGTGGTTAGAAATGTGAGTATTAATAAAGAGGGTATATCTTTCAGAACTAATCTTGGGATTAATCTATCCCAGATTAAGGGCCCTGCTTTTGCAAGTATATCTTATAACGGACGAATAGAGGAACTTGGAGATTTGGAGTTTAGTTATGGTTACCATGAAATTGAAGCTTCTCAATTGAGCCTGATTCCTGGAAAGGTTAAAATGCTCCTTAAAAGTGAATGGGATAAGTTAACCCAGGAAGAAGAGTTTCAATTGGTTAAGGAAGGATATTTATTCGTGAAATGGTTGGATGCTCAATCTCCAGTCGGACCACTGAGTAACAGACTTCTAAACCTAACTAATAATGAAATTGGGCCACTTAAAGCAGCCGGTATTGGTCAGCAGGCTCAGTTTATATTAACCAGAGAGGGCAAACCTGAATTTGCCGTTATTAATGGTTATTTACTTAATCTAAATCAGGATATTCAGCAGTTGCCGAATGTATTTGGGTACTGATATTTCGGTTTTGAGCCTGAGTTATCCCGGATTTAATCCGGGAAGAATTCATTCACTCTTTTCTCTTCCTGCATTGCTTCATCAGGCTTTCCCAGTTTTTTTAATAAAATCACTCTGTTTTTATGGCATTGGGCTGCAACATAAGAGTCGGGGAATGACCTTGCTGATTGTGTGAAAAGATCGTAAGCTTTTTGAAGAACTTCTTTATCCTTGCTTTTCATTAATTCTTTGGCTTCGTTAAAGTCTTGTAACCAGCGTTTTGCCAGCGGACTCATACGTTCTGCTTCCTGAAGGGTGGCAAATTGTGGTGGAAAGTCGGATGCTATTTTTGGGCTTATTTTGGGGATCGTGCCTTTGAAAAAATTCTCAATAGTCAAGGCAAAAGCCATTGCTTCATTGTAGTTATGTTCCTTTTCTTTTAAACGGGCTTCTTCTTGTGGATTTGTGAAGAACGAAGCTTCAGCCAAAACACCTGGAATACCGTATGTTCCTCGTAATACAGATGCTCCGGATCCTGAAAAGATGGTAAAGTCAGATACGACACTCACCTGAGTTTTTGATTTATACATGTATTTGCCCAGGTTTTTTGCCAGTTGTTTTCCAAAGGCAACACCCGCTTTGTTCGAGGAGGATAATCCGTGAAAATAGATAATTGGGAAATTTACAGATGGGTCTGCTGTAGCATTATGATGTATCGAAACAAAGAAATCTGCTTGGTTATCAGTCGCCATTTTTGAGCGGTCGGCTAATGGAAATGTAACGTCAGTACTTCGGGTCATGAATACTTTTGCTCCTTTTTCTTCTAGCATTTCCTTGAGTAATAAGCCTACTCTAAGGTCAACCCATTCTTCACGTTCTCCTGTCGGACCTTGACGGTAACTGTCTGTAGCAGCTGATCCTCCATGTCCGGGATCGATAACTATAATTTTTCCGTTTAAGGGAGAGGTTTTTTGCGCAAAAGCAATGGTTAATGTTAAAAATAAGGTTAATGCGAAAGAAAGAAATAGTTTTGGGCTTTGCATGTTTTATTTAGATGATATTGAATAGTTAAAATCAGTATTTATTATGAAAATCAGTAATTATCCTAACCATTTCATTGCGAATGTCAGCTGTTGGGATTAGGAAATTATTGTTCATGAATGAAAATAAGTACTTTTTACCTTTCCGGGTGATGAAATATCCACCCTGTAAATGGACATTAGATAAACTACCGGTCTTGGCCCATACAAATGGACTACCGTTATCTGTTTTGTAAGCAGTACGAATGGTTCCGCTCACACCACCTGCCGGAAATAAGTTCAAAAGCCTTTCTTCGTTATTAATTTTCTCTTTTAATTTGATTAGAATCTTGATGATGGAACGCGGACTGAATAAATTATTTCTAGATAATCCCGAACCATCTCTCCATTGAAATTTATCAGGCAAGTCACTTAAAAAATTTCTAGAACTGTAGGCAATGGCCGAGTCAACACTAAGCTTCCCAGGAAGTAAGGATGAACAAACATATAATAGTTGCTCGGCCAGATAATTGTCGCTTGGTAACATCATTCTGCGGTAAAGTGTATCTGATGGGATACTGAACAAAGTTTTTGTATTTTGTGGGAGCCTCATATTAAGGGTGTTTACCTGTTTTTTTAGGGTATCGGCAAGGAATGAGGCAGTAAGTTCAGAGCCTGGAACCAAGTAAAGTGTTTGCCTGAAATTGGCAGGCACTGGCATGTTTGGATAGGTAAATGAATTGGTTTCTTCATCTCTACGTATCGTAAAGGTTATTGGATGGTAATTTGTATCCATTTTCAGAGATTTCTCTAAAAAAGCAGGGCTTAATCTAAGCTTTCCATCTTTGTCGGTATAGGCTCTTCCTGTATTTTCTATAACGGGCATAGAAACCATTGCAATTTGATAAATGGCAGACCCTGCAAAATCGGTACTGCTGTTGCTATGCGAGTAGAAGAGTTTTTTGTCTGAATTTTTTAGAAAATCATAGATTTTTCTTGATTTAAGATCGGGATGAAGGAAAGACGGATCACCCGTGCCCCAGAATATTAAGGAATCACCCCTAGTAATGTATCGTAAACCCGGAATGGAATCTCCTAGCATGTTTAAAGCCGTGTATAGCGTAAAAATTTTCGTGTTTGAAGCCGGAATAGCGGGTTTATTAGCATCCAGCTCAAATATTGGCTTATTCGTCTCATTGTCATATAGCGCAAAGCCGGTATAATGATTATTTACTATTTCTGAATTCTTAAATACTTTAGCGACTTTTCGCTTTGTTAGTTTTTGTGCAAAAACAGGGCTAATGAACAAGATGCTCAGGAACAGATAAATTAGTCCGCTTAATTTTTTCATGGCAATTTTTGAGGAATTAGACTTCATACGTTTATTTATTAACTATCCTAGTAGACCCTGCAAAATTCAGTTCTTGCTAAAAAAATATCTCAGGATTAATATCATGCAAGATAACTTTCTGGGTTTAATATTAAAAGTAATAAAAATGAGGATATGTTAGTGGGTGCCAATGAGTGTGTGTTGTACTATTCGCCCCGGGCGGTCGAAGAACGGTTATTAAAGGTTTGTGCAAGCGTGTCGGAGAATAAAAATTGTATTAACCGTCTTGCGCGGTATTGGACAGGGCGTTAATTCTAATTGATCCTTAATACAATATTCAAAGCCCTGTACGCGGCCGTTTGTGGATGAACAATACAATAAAATCAAATCTTTTCAATCAAAAGAGATCTATCGAGCCCTAATAGGCATTAATTCTAATTTATAAATCAGATTTTTGCTAATATTGTATGTATGCAAAAATTATAAAGGATTCAATGGTCATACCCTTTAAGCTATTTCATTTGATCATTAATTCCTATTCTTAAAACATATAATCTACTATAATAATGAGTGCAAGTTATGTTTGGGTCAATGATTCTTTAATCCCTTCTGATGATGCTCGGGTTAATATATCAGACCTTGCAGTTCAAAGGGGCTATGGGATCTTTGATTTTTTTATGACCATTGATGGTCAACCAGTTTTCCTTGAAGATCATCTCGATCGTTTTTTTCGCTCGGCTGTATTGATGCGACTTGATATTAAAATGAGTAGAGATGAAGTTAGAAGCAGGGTAAATCAGCTTATTAAAAAAAACAACCTGAGTGATTCTGGTATAAAAATTATACTGACTGGCGGATTTTCGACAGATGGATTCAATATAGCAGAGCCTAATCTGATTATCACTCAGCATAGTTTTCAGATTCCAAGAACAATGCATGAGCAAGGTATAAGCGTGATCACTCATGAATACCAGCGTCAATTTGCTGATGCAAAAACACTGGATTATTTACAAGCTATTTGGCTTCAGCCTGTTTTAAAGGAAAAGAAGGTAGATGAAGTTTTGTATCATAGCAATGGGCTGATTCGGGAATGTCCAAGGGCAAATTTTTTTATCGTTACCAAAGATGATCAGGTATTAACTCCTGAATCGGGTATGTTAAAAGGAGTAAGCAGAAAGCAGGTATTGGAAATTTGTGCAGAGTTTTACCATACCGAGGCCCGAGATGTAACGCTTGATGAACTCAGAAATGCTAAAGAAGCTTTTATTACCAGTACAACAAAAAATATATTACCGGTAGTTCAGGTGGATGGAAAAGTTTTAGGAGATGGAAGGCCAGGTGCTTTAACCAGAGCTCTTGCAGAAAAATATAGTAGAATGATCTACGGTTCTTGAGAGAATCAGGTCCAAACAAAAAGGGATAGCTTGATTGAATTCAGACTATCCCTTTTTGATTGATCTTAATCCCGATCAGATTTTTACTTTAACGATCAATTTCTTGATAACTTCATCACCAATCATTGGAGCATGCACATCTTCAGGAAAGAAAATAGCGAATTGATTATCTGTTAATTCAAAAAACATATCTGGAGCATCATTATAAAACAAAACATCTTTTTCTGCATTATATTCTCCCTTTGCTGAGCTGCAAGACTGTCGTGATTTCCAACCCATTTGTTCTTTACCACTAATGCAAAGCTGGATATCAATATTTTGATTGTGACATTCAAATTTTGCCACAGACTCTTCCTGCTTCATTCCAATTTTTTCAGCAACAATAATCTTTAATCCGTCGCTAAGGTCAGTTTTACCAATCTCAGCATGTTTAAGATCGAGTGTTTTGATATACTCAAATGCCTCTGCAAAAAGCGGATGAATGCTGGTATACCTTCCTGCATTCTCTAAACTATCTATGATCATATGGTTTATTTAAAACGATTTTAAAATTTGCTTGAATTTAGGCGGTTTTTAAAATCTGTAATTTATTTATCGTTGTACACGTCCTGAACCATCACCACCAACAAGGTCTTTAACCTCAGCTAATGTGGCATGATTTAAATCGCCCGGTATTGTATGTTTAATAGCAGAAGCGGCAACACCAAACTCAGCGGCATCACTCATTTTCATGTTCGTTACCAAACCATAAATGAATCCGCTTGCAAATGAATCACCACTACCAACACGGTCCACAATTCTTACTTCATATGACTTGGTATGATAGAATTCAGTTCCATCGTATACTAATGCAGACCAGCCATTATCAGAAGCGCTATGGCTTTCTCTTAGTGTGGATGCAATGTATTTGAACCCAAATTTCGCCTTCATCTGCTGGAATACATCCTTGTATCCATCAAGATTAAGCTCTCCTTTAGTCACATCTGTTCCTTTACTTGTAAAGCCAAGGGTAGTATCTGCATCTTCTTCATTACCGATACAAACATCCACATACTGGCAAAGTCTGGTCATCACCTCTCTTGCTTTTTCCTTGCTCCATAATTTTTTACGGTAGTTAAGGTCAATACTGGTAGTAATGCCTTTAGCTTTTGCAGCTTTCAAAGCAGCTTCAGTCAGAGCAGCTGCTTTATCACTCAGTGCAGGAGTAATTCCTGTTGTATGGAACCAGTCTGCTCCTTCAAAGATTTTATCAAAATCAAATTCAGAAGCATCAACATCTGAAATAGAAGCATCAGCTCGGTCATATACAACCTGAGATGCTCTCATAGATGCACCAGTTTCAAGGAAATAAATTCCTAATCTGTTTCCGCCTCTAGCAACAAACTGAGTATCAACACCATAGCGGCGTAAATGATTAATAGCGGATTGTCCTAATGGATTGTTCGGAACTTTAGAAACAAATGTTCCATTTAGTCCGTAGTTACATAATGCAGCTGCAACGTTTGCTTCACCGCCACCATAGGTGACATCAAAACTATCACTTTGTACAAATCTCTTGAAATCAGGAGTTGATAATCTCATCATTATCTCTCCAAGTGTTACGACTTTTTTAGCCATGGTTATTTTGTAATTTATTTGAAAGATGTTTGTTAAATATTCCTATTAGGATAAACAAAAATACATTAATGGCCGATAATTAAAAGCTTTATCCCTGTTTTATCGATTAATTAATGTAAAATGTTACCTAACCAGATAAATACGTTGAATTTCGTTTAGGTTGACTGATTTATTCATTAATTATCTAAATTAGTAGCTCAGTTTTAATCTAATTAATATAACAATGAGTAAAAAATCCGAACTTCTGAAATTAATACCCGAGCAGGGTATATTGCCATTATATTTCAATAAAGACGAAGAAACCAGTGTTCAACTGTTGAGATCTTTATATTCCGCCGGCATTCGTGCAGTAGAATATACAAACCGTGGCGAAGCCGCCTTGAATAATTTTAAAGCAATGCGCAAGGTTGTAGATTCAGAATTAGAAGGCATGTACCTTGGAATTGGTACAATCAAAGACGGAAATATGGCGCAAACATTTATTGATGCGGGTGCTGACTATATTATTTGCCCGGGTCTTGTAGAAAGTGTTGCTGAGGTAGCCGATAAATATGATTTGTTATGGGTGCCTGGTTGTATGACTCCTAGTGAAATTATAAAGGCCGAGACATTAGGTGCTAAGATGGTTAAATTGTTTCCGGGTAATATTCTTGGCCCAGGTTTCATGTCTGCGATAAAAGAGTTGTTTCCTAATCTTTTATTTATGCCAACAGGAGGTGTTGAACTTGATAAAGCTAATATTGAAGGCTGGTTTAAATCAGGTGTTTGTGCAGTTGGAATGGGCAGTAAACTGGTTAGTAAAGAGGTAATGGAAAATAAAAAGTATGCAGAGCTAATTCATTCAACAAAAGAAGCTTTAGAGATCATTAAATCTCTCAGAAAATAGGAGTTATCTAACCTTAATTAGATGCCTGAAGAATTCTTCAGGCATTTTTTTTGCTAAATCTAAGCCGCCGAAAATTACACGCTAGGATTTAAAATTTTTGATGAACTACTATCATTTTGTTTCTAATAAGGAATACTTGTTTTCTATTTATTAATTTTAAAACTGAATTTGAAGTTTTGTACGTATCTAAACATATTGACTAGATAATTGTAATGTTATTCACTTAACTCAAGTAATGCTGAATCGATTTTTTTTATTAGTTATTCTGATTTTGGGTATTCAGCAGCTCAAGGCCCAAAGTACTTCGAACGAAGGCACAGATTTTTGGGCAGTATTTCCTTCGCATGTAGCAGCAAATTTTAGTGGCGTTAGGCCATTGGCAAATTATTCAATTTTTATTACTGGAAAACAAGCTTCATCAGGAATAGTTACAGTTGGGACGTTTAGGACCACATTTGTTTTGTCGCAGGCAAATTCTGTTATTGAGGTACAGATACCCAGAGCTCAGGCCTATATTGATGAAGCCGAAGCAGGAATGGTGCTTTCCAATAGGGCAATTAGAGTGCAGGTTGATGTAGGTAAACCTAAAGTAGTAGTTTATGGGCATATTTTTGCCGGAGCGCGTTCTGCAGCTTCGCTGATCCTCCCTAAAGAGGCGCTAGGGCAGCAGTATTTTAGTATGAATTATATAGCAGGCAATACGGTAGATGGTGGTCAAAATCATATTGTTTTGGTTGCAAGCGAACCGGATACCAAAATATTTATAAGACGAAATGGCGTAGACCTAGTACCCGGTGGTATTTTTCTCCAAAATATTGGGGATGTTTATGAATATCTTTCTACTATTGATCTGACGGGTACAAGCGTATTTGTTGATCCACAAACATCTGGCTGTAAGCAATTTGCAATGTTTTCAGGGACCACGAATTCTGCTATAACTATTCCTATTGGATGTGTAGGTCGGGTATCTTCAGATCCACTTTATCAACAAAATTATCCTGTTGAAAGTTGGGGTAAATCTTACGGTTTTATTCCTTTCAGTACCAGTTCAAGTTCAGGGACACCAACCAGAACTAATGGTAATTATGTTCGTATCCTGGCAAAAGATGACAATACAGAAGTTCTATATAACGGTAATCTTATAGTAACGCTTAATGCTGGCCAGTTTTATCAAACTCCATTACCTGTCAATCAGCCTGCCTATATTACCGCAAATAAGGTTATAGCTGTTGCTCAATATTCACTTACTCAAACCTGTGCAGGTGGAGGTCTTGGCGATCCGGATATGGTTATTCTAAATCCGATTGAATACAATATTAAGAACATAACCGTTTATTCTTCCAATAAGGAAAATATCAGTGAGAACTATGTTAATATTCTCATAAAAACAGCTTCAGTAGCTTCATTCAGAATTAATGGTCGTGTTCCCAATGGAACATTTACACCTTTGCCAGCCTTTCCGGCTCTTTCATACCTGCAGCTTAATTTGAATCAATATGCTACTCAGATATTTAATTTATCAGCATCTGATGGGTTTAATGCAATTGCTTACGGTTTTGGCGATGTAGAATCTTATGCCTATTCTGCCGGTACGAATCTTGCTTCAAGCCAATCTATAAAAGCAATCAATAAAATCACGCTTGAAGAAATTAAAAATGCATGTACCAATCAGGATCTTGATTATGTTCTTACATTAACGGCTCCTGCTTCAAGCTTAACCTGGCAGTTGGATGTAAATGATCCTCCTGTAATTCAGAATAACCCTATTGCTACTCCTGTTACTCGTAGTGGTGTTGTTTATTATGATTACAAATTCCCTAAAAATGGGGGATATAAGTTGTCGGGGCAGAAGGCAATAAAAGTGTTAGCTAAATATGCTTCAGCAGTTGGATGTATTCTTGATGAACAGGAAATTGACTATGTATTTGATGTTTTTGATCCGCCAGAGGCTTTGTTCAATAATTCTGTCAATTTATGTTTGAATAATGAAATAGTCTTTACAGATCAGAGTAAGGATAATGGTAATGCCATTACTTCATGGTTATGGGATTTTGGTGATGGACAAACATCAACCGAGCAAAATCCAAAACATAGGTATACCAATGCAGGTTTATTTACAGTGATTTTAAAGGTGCAAAATTCTACTAGCTGTAATGCAATTGAATTTAAAAAGGATCTGATGATTATGTCTATACCCAAAGCTGATTTTTCAATGAGCCTTCCAGATTGTAATAATCCAGTAATCACCTTTACAGATCTATCTACTCAATTTCTGGGCAAAATTGTAAAATGGAATTGGGATCTGGGAGACGGAACTATTGTTGAGTATACGAATGGGGCTCCTTTTTTATATAAGTATACCGCTTCAGGTAGCTATACGGTTAGTTTAAGAGTTACCAATGAGCTTGGATGCGATCATACTGTAAATCGGCAGTTGAATATTACAACTCCTTTTTTAAATGCGGGTTTAGATACCATAATTTTGAAGGGAGGACGGGTCAGGTTTAACGTAAAAGCAACTGGAACTAATTTGAAATATAAGTGGAGCCCTTCTGTCGGGCTTGATCGCGATGATATTCAAAATCCGCTGGCATCGCCAACCGAAGATACCCGATATTCAGTGACTGTTACCGCTGATGGGGGTTGTGTTTTGCAAGATGATATTCTGGTAAAGGTGTTGGAAAAACCGATAATCCCAAACACGTTTACTCCGAATGGTGATGGGGTAAATGACGTGTGGAAAATTAAATATCTAGATAGCTATCCCAATGTTGCTGTCAATGTTTTTAATCGTTATGGAGTAAGAGTATTTGTCTCTATTGGTTACAGGGAGCCCTGGGATGGGATGTATAAGGGGCAGGCAGTCCCTGTTGGGACCTATTACTATGTGATTGATCCCAAAATTGCGTTGCCTGCTTTTAAAGGTTGGGTTGTAGTTATTCGTTAGTTTAGGTTTATGACATGAAAGCATTAATTGAAACATTATTTACTATATTAACCCAAAAATTGAGATTGAAACCGCCTTTGGTTAATTTAATTTTAAGAGTGATGGGCTCAAAATATATTGGAAGGATGAAGAAAGCGACATTTTTAATAGTTCTAATTTGTCTTGGTCATGCTGTTGTGGCTCAACAGAGGCCACAGTATACGCAGTATATTTTAAATAATTTTATATTGAATCCTGCTATCTCCGGCATTGAGAATTACATCGATGTAAAGGCCGGCTATAGACGTCAATGGCAGGGTTTAAGTGGGGCGCCTGAAACTTCCTATATTTCAATTCATGCTCCTATCGGAAATAATTTCCGCTATGGAACCTCTACCTCAGTTCCTGAAGGGGGAGGTTCAAATCCCAATAATCGCAGCTATTTGCAAAACTATATGGCATCCGAACCTCATCATGGGGTCGGATTTACAGCAGTTTCAGATAAAGCAGGACCCATTTCAAGAACAGATGTTAATTTAAATTACGCGTATCATATTGGGATTACTGAACAAATAAACGTCTCATTAGGTGTTGCCGCAGGGGTTTCAAAGATATTTTTGGATCGTTCGCAATTAATTCTTGAAAACCCGGCCGATCAGGCTATTGGTACGGGTAATTTTAACCAGTTGAAACCTGATCTCAGTGCGGGCGTCTGGTTATACGGACCAAGATATTTTGCAGGGGTGTCTGCACAGCAGCTTTTGAAAAGTCCGATGGGTTTTAGCGATGATCCTGTAACCTATGATCAGGGAAGAAAAGTTCCGCATCTATTCGCAACTTTTGGTTATAAAATATATCTCGGTGATGATTTTGCGGCTATTCCTTCAGCATTATTGAAGGTAGTTTCTCCGGTGCCTATGTCAGTTGATGTAAATCTTAAACTTGCTTACAAAGACCGATTCTGGTTAGGTGGAAGTTATCGTAAAGATGATGCCTTCGCAGGAATGGCTGGTTTCAACGTGGGCTCATTCATGAACATAGGCTATTCATATGATGTTACAACTTCCGGCTTGAATACTGTGAGTAATGGATCTCATGAAATTGTACTGGGCATTTTCTTGAATAACAGGTACAAAGTAACCTGTCCGCAGAAAAGCTGGTAATGTGTCTGAGGTCTGAAGTCCGAAGACGGAAGTCTGAAAAAAAGCTGTAAATTTCAAATTAGCGCTAAATAGTCTTTAATCCTAGCTATTGGTTCTTTTTTTTGCCTATTGTCTGAGTAAGAATCTTGAGTTCACGTCATTGGTTTAGCAATTAAGGCATTTTAATGTCAGGTGAAATATTGAGGCGCATATCGGATAAACTTTCTCATACCTCATACCTCATTCCTCATACCTCAGTCCTCATACTTCCTACCTCCTACCTCATACTTCCTACCTCCTACCTCATACTTCCTACCTCAGTCCTCATACTTCCTACCTCATACAACCGGCCTAAAGCTCTTTCCTTAATCTTGCCACCGGTATATTCATCGCTTCCCTGTATTTGGCCTCAGTT
>Ga0222712_10001989_pt1 | contig 24232 bp, 19 predicted proteins | sample C33_657DmetaG_FD_165043 | JGI IMG/M metagenome (GOLD analysis project Ga0222712, IMG submission 165043) | Estuarine water microbial communities from San Francisco Bay, California, United States - C33_657D | ecosystem: Environmental > Aquatic > Marine > Unclassified | place: USA: California... | reverse complement strand
AAAAGTTGTGTTACTGATCAACAAGGGCGAACCTATGAAAAACGGGGTTTCAGCAATCAGTAAGAGTACAACTGCCTCCGATTGGTCTACGAGCCGATTTAAGCGCATTCAATATGTAATGGGTAAAAACCCAGCATTAATCCTGGCTGTAAGCCCAGATGTAAGTGCTTCACTTCAGTCATACAAACCCAGAGCAGGTCGCTTAAGTGTTAAAAAAGAAACTAAAGCTGGCGCCTCTAATCGTGCAAGTACTGCAGCTATGGTCAATATAACACCTGAAGTTGCAAACCAGTTTCTTAAAAATTCAGGTAAAACATACGAAGAATTAAAAGCTTCAATTGATAACAATGCTTCGCCTCAAACGCAGGTTTTAAAATCTGAAGTAGCGATGAACTACGGACCGGTTAACAAGGAAATTATTTCGGCAAATATTCTGGGTTACCTAGAAGGTTCCGATCTAAAAGATGAGTTAGTAGTTTTCTCTGCTCATTATGACCATATCGGACTAACAACAGACGGTGGCATAGATAAAGTAAATAACGGTGCTGATGACGATGGATCTGGTACAACAGGCGTACTTACAATTGCTAGAGCTTATGCTAAGGCAAAAGAAGCAGGACACGGTCCTCGCAGAAGTATTTTATTTTTACTCGTAACAGGTGAGGAAAAAGGATTGCTTGGCTCTGAATATTACTCTCTGAATCCGATATTCCCAATGGCTAATACCATCACCAATCTAAATATCGATATGATTGGAAGAATAGGTGAAGCCTATAAAGACTCTCCTGATGCAGCTAATTATTGCTACCTGATAGGCTCAGACAAACTCAGTACCGACCTGCATAAAATCAGTGAAAATGCAAATGCTGTTTACACTAAAATGAAGATCGATTATAAGTTTAACGATCCAAAAGATCCGGAAAGAATTTACTACCGTTCAGACCATTATAATTTTGCAAAAAATGGAATTCCAATTGTATTCTATTTCAATGGAGTACATGAAGACTACCACAAAGCAAGTGATGAAGTAAGCAAGATTAACTTTGAGCTTCTTGCTAAACGTGCACACCTGGTTTATTACACTGGATGGGACCTTCTTAACCGCGACAAAAGGCCGCTTATAGATGTAAAAAATGATATGCCAGCCACCAGATAAAATTTGCTAAACTCATTAAAAAATGCTTCCGGTTTAAGGAGGCATTTTTTTTGTGCTGACTTTTATTTTACTATCTTGAATGCACGATGAAAAAACCAGTATTATGGATCTTCTTTTTAGTCTGCATCACATCTATTGCCTTTGCACAAGATCCAAATGCTGAAAACTATGCCCGAAATATCAATGCAAAAATCACTAAAAAGCATTTAAGTATTCTGGCATCAGATAAATATGAAGGAAGGGAAACCGGTAAGCGCGGGGCTGAAATGGCAGCAGCTTATATTTCGCGAGAATTTAAAAAGCTGAAACTTCTTGCACCCGTAAATGGCTCCTATTTACAACAGGTTTCTTTAATTGAAACATCCATGTTTGTCAATTCTTTTGAAGTAAATAAAACTGTATTGAACTCAGGTAAAGACTTTAAATTCAATGGCAGCGGAGAAGCAAAAACAATACAAGCAACAGAACTACTATTCATTGCCAGCGGAACAGAACTAGAATTAAAACAATATGACCTATCTGGAAAGGTCGTTTTGATTATTGATAATGGACCCACTAATGAAATTGCAAAGCGTTTAACTTTTTTGAAAAGCAAGGAACCAGCATTAATACTAGTTATCAACTCTCAAAAAAATAATTCTTCGCTTTCGCATAATTCAGGAAGCAGCCTCCGAGTAAAAAATGGAAGCAGAGAGAGCTTTCCCATCAAAGTTTATAGTGCGCCGGTAATTCAAATCAATCCTGAAATCGCAAATCTGATTCTCAAGAACTCGGGATTCAACTATGAAAAAGCTACATCCATAAATAAACCAATACTGATTCGGGCAGAACTCAAGCTCAGCTATGGCCCGGTACAAAAGGAAGTGCTATCATCCAATGTATTGGGATATCTTGAAGGAACTGACTTGAAAAATGAGTTGCTGGTTTACTCAGCACACTATGATCATATCGGTTTAAATCCAGATGGTGGTAAAGACAAGGTATACAATGGAGCTGATGATGACGGTTCAGGAACCTCAGGTGTGCTTGCAATAGCTAAAGCATTTGCAAAAGCTAAAGAAAAAGGGAATAGCCCGAGGCGTAGTATCCTTTTTATTTTGTTCACTGGCGAAGAAAAGAATCTCTTAGGTTCAGAATATTATTCGTTAAACCCCGTATTTCCAATGGCCAATACCATTACGAATCTGAATATTGACATGATTGGCAGAACCGATTTTATTTATAGGAATACTCCAGATTCAACAAATTATATTTATTTGGTGGGCACAGATAAGCTGAGTACCGATTTGCACAAAATAAGTGATATAGCTAATGCTGCATATACCAAATTGAAGCTTGATTATAGGCATAATGCAAAAGATGATCCCACACAAATATATTACTGGTCAGACCATTACAACTTTGCCAAAAATGGGGTTCCGGTTATATTTTATTATAATGGAAAGCATGAAGACTACCACAAAGTAAGCGATGAAGTCAATAAGATCAACTTCAATCTGTTAAGCAAACGCGCGCAGCTAGCCTTTTTTACTGGATGGGATTTAGTGAACCGCGATAAACGACCGGTTATGGATGTCAAAAAATAAAATAATGGTTTTTACATCAGATTTATGGATGTATTAAAGCTTAAAAATGAATGTAATGTAAAATTTATTCTATTTACAACCCTTTATCATCTAAATACCTAAATTAGCAAGATGAGCACCATAGCTTCCGATTTTCTAAAAACTTCTGATACCAAGGCTTTTGACAAGGATCACCGCCGTATCATTAATTATAATATTGGAAAGTATGATGTAGCTGTTGAGCGCGGACTTTCAAAATTTGCAAACCTCGAAAATTCAAAACGCAAAGCTCATACAATCAAGTGGAAGGTAATGGAAAACCTGGACAAGCTCCTTCCGGAGTTTGAATCAAATTTTCAGCGTAAAGGGGGTAAAATTATTTGGGCTAATGATGCTGCAGAAGCCAATAAAGAGATCCTTCAGATCATCAAAAAAGCAGGTGCAAAAAACGTAATTAAATCCAAATCAATGGCCACTGAGGAGATTCATCTGAATGAATTTCTTGAGGAAAATCACATTGAAACGATTGAAAGTGATCTTGGTGAATATATCGTTCAACTTCTTGGGCAGAAGCCTTATCATATTGTTACTCCGGCCATGCACCTTAGCAAGGAAGATATTGCCAAGCTCTTCAATGAACGATTTGGCACACCGATCGATGCAACTCCGGAACAATTAACCCAGAAAGCAAGAGAACTATTAAGAGAGAAATATACCTCTGCAGATGTAGGAATTACCGGTGGTAATTTTCTGATCGCCGATAGCGGTAGTATTGCACTGACTGAAAATGAAGGAAATACTAGGCTTACAACCACATTCCCTAAAATACATATTGCCATTGTTGGGATTGAGAAAGTTATTCCATCTATCAACGATCTGGATCTGTTCTGGCCAATATTATCGACGCATGGAACCGGTCAAAATTTGACAGTTTACAATACCATTCTTGGCGGACCAAGGCAGAGCGATGAAAGCGACGGCCCGGAAGAGATGTATGTGATTTTACTTGATAATGGCCGTACTAATCTGCTTGCTGAAAAAGACCAGCGACAAGGATTGTATTGTATTCGCTGTGGTGCCTGCTTAAATGCATGCCCGATTTATAAGAATATTGGGGGCCATACCTACGATACTACCTATAGCGGTCCAATAGGATCGATCATCACGCCCCACATGGACGGGATGAAAGAATTTAAACATCTGAGTTATGCTTCTAGCCTTTGCGGCAAATGCTCAGAAGTCTGTCCGGTTAAAATTGATATCCATAAAATGCTACTCCTAAACCGTAGAGATTCTGTTGAAAAGGGATTAAGTCCACGGATTGAAAGGCTGGGCTGGAAAGGCTGGAAAATGGGCATGATGAAGCGTAAAATGATGGATATGTTTGGAGGTAAATTCAAAGATCTATTATTGAAAAAATTCTTCAAGAAAAGCTGGGGTAATCATCGTGAACTTCCGCAGGTAGCTGAAAAATCATTCAGTAAGCAATGGCAGGAACAACAAGCAGGTGAAAAGCTCTGATTTAATATCTTAGCATTTTGGTTCTTTTTTTGCAACGTTAGCACGCGCGCGTCGCGCGTGCTCTGACTCTATTTTTTTCTGTGGTAAATTATGAAAATATAGATTTTTGTATCATTTGGCTTTTAATTGAAAGGAATAGTATAAATGGAAGGTAACTAGCTCCAATTACAGGAAAATTTATATCAATCTTAAACAAATCGTCCATTCACTGACCCTCCGTTCACCTCTCTCCCGCATTGACTGGTGCGGCAATTACTGTCCTAGCCCTCGCAGAACCTTTCATAGCAGCAGGCGCAGCGGTAGCGTTTTGGTTCTTTTTTGCTACAGAAAAAGAACTAGGCCCCCGCGGCTATGAGCGGAATGAAATTATAAAATGCTTGGTGGGTACCACCAAGCACTTTCCTATGATTGGTATTTCTCAACACTAAAATTAAAAACCACCCCCTTTTATTCCCCCGCCAGCGGTGGACACTAGGTGCCTAAGGAAAATCTGATTATAATATAAAACTTCAACCTGTTTTCGAAATACCTTTTTCCGTTATGCTGTCCCCCGCGGCTATGAGCGGAATGAAATTATAAAATGCTTGGTGGGTAACACCAAGCACTTTCCTATGATTGGTATTTCTCAACACTAAAATTAAAAACCACCCCCTTTTATTCCCCCGCTCCAATGGAGTCCTTTGGACCAGCGGTGGACACTAGGTGCCTAAGGAAAATCTGATTATAATATAAAACTTCAACCTGTTTTCGAAATACCTTTTTCCGTTATGCTGTCCCCCGCAACTATGAGCGGAAGGAAATTATAAAATGCTTGGTGGGTAACACCAAGCATAAGGAAAATAATTAAAAAAGAAAAATCCCTATTGCTTATAAACCACTCCTTCTTTCATCACAAAGTTCATTAAACTCAAAACTTTTATATCCTTTAGGGGGTCGCCATTCACGGCAATGATATCGGCTGATTTTCCTTTTTCAATTGAACCAGTACGTTCAGTAATGCCTAAAAGATCAGCCGCATTCATAGTTGCAGATTTGATCGCTTCCATGGCCGGCATTCCTGCCTCTAACATATATTCAAATTCTTTATAGTTCTTGCCATGTGCAAATACACCCGCATCGGTACCAAAAGCAATTTTTACACCAGATTTATATGCTTTGGCAAAGGTGCTTTGAATTTTTGGACCAGTTGCAATTGCTTTAGGAACTACCAAGGGAGGGTAATAACCCGGAATTTTAGCTGAATCAGCAACAGATTTCCCTGCAGTAATTGTGGGTACATAATACGTTCCATGTTCCTTCATTAAAGCGATTGCCTCATCATCCATAAAAGTACCGTGTTCAATAGAAGAAACACCTGCGCGTATGGCCCTTTTCATTCCTTCAGCACCATGAGCATGTGCGGCCACGCGATAACCATAATCCTTAGCGGTGCTAACCACTGCTTTTATTTCATCCTCTGTAAATTGTGCACCTGCACCATCTTTGGCATTACTTAAAACACCACCAGTTGCAGTTATTTTAATCACATCAGAACTTTCTTTATAACGCTGCCTTACCGCTTTTCTGGCTTCCTCCGGGCTGTTCACAACTCCATCTTTTGCCTCGGGATCACCAATTATTGCCCTGCTGTATCCATTTGTGGGATCAGCATGCCCACCGGTAGTGGCAATGCTTTTTCCTGCGGCTAAGATCCGCGGACCTTTAATATCTCCGGCATTGATGGCATTTCTTAGCGATACTGCTACAAGTCCACCTAGATCCCTGACTGTTGTAAATCCAGCCATGAGCGTACGTTCAGCATATTTAACTGCCTTCAATGCATAATCTTCATCGTTCAGCGTAAAGTTTTCCATGTATTTATTCTTACTAGTCTCACTCGATAAATGAACATGCGAGTCAATGAATCCAGGCATCACAGTCAGATTTCTCATATTAATGAGCTTATCATTAGCGGATCCCGACTGATACCCTTTTCTGACATCTATTATTTTATTAGATTCAACGATGATGGTCATCTCAGTCTGAACCGAGTTTGATTTTCCGTCAATTAAGCGGCCGCATTGAATAAAAGTTTGCTGTGCAAAAACAGGAACAGCAAAAAAAGCTGAAAGGATAATAACAATATATTTCATACAGGAGTTTTTGGTTGGTCTAAACTATTCAAAAAAAGGTATAAAACAAAAAATCCGGCCAAAGACCGGATTTTATATCAATAAATATTTTGATTTCGATTAACAGTATTGATCAAATGCCTGACTCAGGTTATCTGCAATCATTTGAGCCGGCCTACCTTCAATCTGATGACGCTCAATCATATGCACTAATTTACCATCCTTAAACAAGGCAATTGCAGGCGAAGATGGAGGGTAAGGCAGCATATGAGCTCTTGCTGTATCCACCGCTTCTTTTTCCATTCCTGCGAATACCGTAATAAATCTATCCGGGTGTTTTTCATTCTGTGTGGAGATCCTAGCAGCAGGACGGGCATTGGCAGCAGCGCAACCGCAAACTGAATTAACCATGACCAAAACTGTGCCTTCTGATTTTATTGCCTGATCAACTTCTTCAGCTGTCCTCAGATCCTGAAATCCGGCATTGGTCAATTCCTGACGCATAGGTGCCACTAAATATTCTGGATACATATCTTATATTAAATTAATGAATTAAAAATTGAAATTAAACAAAGTTAAGTATTTGAAGGTTATACAAGCTAAATCATCAGAATTTAACGTTGGAATTATAAAAATATTTCCCGCAATTCAATCAAAACAGAATATAGGCCATCAAAAAAAGACTTATACCATTCCATTGTAATAATATCTAATTTCTGATTTACCCGCAACCGACTTTGTCAATTTAGTCAAAAAAACTGTACTTTTGCAAAATGTTTTAAAAGCCGATACCTTTTGGGTAGAACTTAGAAGAATTCTGGCTTTTAAAAAAATAATTATTTATTTATCAATACGTTAACTCGTATTTAAAACACAAACTATGTCATCAGTAGAGACAAACTATGTGCCTTACAAAGTTAAGGACATCACATTAGCAGAATGGGGCCGTAAAGAAATCGGTCTTGCAGAAGCAGAAATGCCAGGATTAATGGCACTTCGCGAAGAATTCGGAGCTTCAAAACCACTAAAAGGTGCACGCGTCGCAGGATGTTTACACATGACTATTCAAACAGCTGTTTTAATTGAAACACTTGTTGAATTAGGCGCTGAAGTTACCTGGTCATCATGTAACATTTTCTCAACTCAAGATCATGCTGCTGCTGCAATTGCTGCCGCAGGAATTCAGGTTTATGCCTGGAAAGGTCTTAATGAAGAAGAATTTGATTGGTGTATCGAACAAACTTTACATTTCGGACCAGAGCGTCAGCCATTAAACATGATTTTGGATGATGGTGGAGATCTAACAAATATGGTATTCGACAGATTCCCTGCGCTAATTGCAGCAATCAAAGGTCTTTCTGAAGAAACCACTACCGGAGTTCACCGCTTATATGAGCGCATGAAGAACGGAACATTGCACTTACCTGCAATTAACGTGAACGACTCTGTAACAAAATCTAAATTTGATAATAAATACGGTTGTCGTGAATCATTAGTTGATGCGATTCGCCGTGCAACTGATGTGATGATGGCTGGTAAAGTAGCTGTTGTTTGTGGTTATGGAGATGTGGGTAAAGGTTCTGCAATTTCATTAAGCTCACAAGGTGTTCGTGTTATTGTAACTGAAATTGATCCAATCTGTGCTTTACAGGCAGCAATGGAAGGTTATGAAGTTAAGAAATTGACTACAGCAATTAAAGAAGCAGATATCGTAGTAACCACTACTGGTAACTGTGACATTGTTCGTGGCGAACATTTCCTTGCTTTAAAAGACAAAGCGATTGTTTGTAATATCGGTCACTTCGATAATGAGATCGATATGGCATGGTTAAACGAAAAGTATGGTCATACTAAAGTTGAGATCAAACCACAGGTTGATAAATACACAATTAATGGTAAAGATGTGATCGTTCTGGCTGAAGGTCGCTTAGTGAATTTAGGATGTGCCACTGGTCATCCATCATTTGTTATGTCAAATTCATTCACCAATCAAACTTTAGCACAATTAGAACTTTGGACTAACTCTGCCAATTATGAAAACAAGGTTTACGTTCTTCCTAAATATCTGGATGAAAAAGTTGCCCGTTTACATCTTGCAAAGATTGGAGTTGAACTTGAAACTTTAGATCAGCATCAGGCAGATTACATTGGTGTTCCTGTTCAAGGTCCGTTTAAAGGGGATGCGTATAGGTATTAAGGAAGTCGGAGGACGGAGGTAGGAAGACTGAAGACGGAGGTAAGAAGACTGAAGATGGAGGCTACCGTTAACTAAGTTAAGTCGCTCAAATTTGACACATTTTATAAGAATGCTTACTTTCGGGTAAGCATTTTTTATGATCAAAATATTTTCAGATCTGGAGGTTTACCGGCTTTCTTACCAATTGTCTATTGATGTTTTCAATTTATCTAAGCAATTCCCAGAATCGGAGAAATATTCATTAACAAGCCAAATTATTCGCTCAACAAGATCCGTAAGTGCTAATATTGCAGAAGGTTTCGGAAGGAGAACATACCAAGCAGAATTTAAGAAATTTCTGATTTACTCATCCGGTTCCTTAGAAGAAAGTAAGGTTTGGCTGAGTTTTGCCAAAGACTGCAAGTATATTACGCCACAACAATTTGATCTTTTAAAAATGAAAACAGACGAAATTGGTGCAAAACTATATAAGCTACACATAAATTGGAAATCTTAACCTAATTTAGTGGAAACCTAATTAAATTCATCCAACACTCAGACCTCATACTTCAGACCTCATACCTCATACCTCATACCTCATACCTCATACCCCCCCCCATGCCAAACCTCTCCATTAATATCAACAAAATAGCCACCCTTCGCAACTCTCGAGGCGGCAATAATCCAGATCTGTTAAAAGTTGCACTTGATGCAGAACGATTTGGTGCTGAAGGGATAACTGTGCACCCTCGCCCAGATGAAAGGCATATTCGCTATCAAGATGTCTTTGACCTTAAAAAGGTGATTCAGACTGAATTTAATATTGAAGGAAATCCCAAAGAACAAAAGTTTGTGGAGCTGGTCATGGCCAATACCCCTGCGCAAGTTACCCTTGTGCCAGATGCTGAAGGACAACTAACCTCCAACCATGGTTGGGATACAATCAAACACCAATCGTACTTAAAAGATATTATCGCTGAATTTAAAGCAGCAGGAATCAGGGTCTCCATTTTTGTAGATCCTAGTGAAGAAATGGTTGAAGCTGCAAAAACTACCGGTACCGACCGTGTTGAACTTTATACCGAGGCCTATGCTTCAGGATATCATGAAGATAAAGCCCGTGCTATAAAACCTTACATTGCGGCGGCGCAGATGGCTGATCAGCTTAACTTAGGCATCAATGCTGGTCATGATTTGGATCTACATAACCTCCAGTATTTTTCACAGAATATACCAGGTTTACTAGAGGTCAGCATTGGGCATGCATTGATTTGTGATTCACTTTATCTTGGATTGGAAAATACCATTCAAATGTATTTGAGGCAGCTGAAATAGATGATTATTCAATTTTTGAAGGTGCTCAATCCTCAAAATAATAATTTTATATAAAATGATTCAAACGCTGGACATTGTTAACTTCCTGGACATGGCTGAAACTACACCTGTGGTAGATGTTAGAACCCCTTTGGAATTTGAACATGCCAGTATTCCGGGTGCATTTAATCTTCCGATTTTCTCCAATGAAGAACGGGTACAAGTTGGCACAACCTATAAACAGAAAGGCCGCGAAGAAGCTATCTTGCTTGGTTTTGACCTTACGGGGCCCAAATGGTCGGGATTTATTCAACAGGCCTTGAAAATAGCACCCGATAAAAAAATCCTAATCCATTGCTGGCGTGGCGGCATGCGAAGTGGAGCCATGGCCTGGGCATTGAACTTATACGGTTTTGAAGTTTACCTCTTAGAAGGAGGCTATAAATGCTATCGGAATTGGGTGTTGGCTCAGTTCAAAGAAAAATATCCCATCCTGATTTTAGGCGGGATGACCGGATCAGCTAAAACTAAAACTCTGGTAAAGCTAAAAGAGCTCGGACAGCAAGTAATTGATCTAGAAGACCTTGCTCAACATCAGGGATCTTCGTATGGTTCGATGGGGTATTTGATACAACCTAGTCAAGAACATTTTGAAAACTTACTGGCATCACAACTCATAAAAATAGATAAAACAAAACCCCTTTGGCTCGAAGATGAAAGCCTGTCGATCGGGAAATGCTTTATCCCCAATCCAATTTTCAAGCAGATGCGTGAATCTGTGCTCCTGAAACTTGAAATACCCTTCCAGGAACGGGTCAACTTTCTGGTTCAAGAATATGGAAAACTCAATAAAGAATTCCTAATCGAAAGCACTACAAGAATTGGAAAAAGACTTGGCCCTGAACAAACCCGCGATTCTATTGCTGCCATAAATGAAGACCTTATGGAGGTTTTTATCAGATTAGTATTGGTTTATTATGATAAAACCTATGCCAACGGACAAGGGAAAAGAACGAAGGAAAGTGTTCATGCCTTAGTTTGTAAAAGTACCGACGCCATAGAAAATAGCACAATCCTTTTAAATTACATTCAATCAAAACAAATTAAAATCCTAAACAACTAATACTCATACCTCAGACTTCATACCTCAGACTTCATACCTCATAAAAATGAATCCCGAAGAAATAAAATTAACCCAATACTCACACGGTGCAGGCTGCGGATGCAAGATCAGTCCGGCAGTTCTCGATCAGATTCTTCACAGCTCCATAAAACATGCCGCAGATCCAGATTTATTAGTTGGCAATAATACCCGTGATGATGCAGCGGTATTAGATCTAGGTAACGGAACCGCTTTAATTTCTACGACTGATTTTTTTATGCCTATTGTAGATGATGCGTATGATTTTGGCAGAATAGCTTCTGCAAATGCGATCAGTGATGTATATGCCATGGGAGGGAAACCGGTATTGGCCATTGCTATTCTAGGTTGGCCCATCGATAAATTATCGCCCGAGGTGGCACAAAAAGTTCTTGAAGGATCGAGGTCTATTTGCGCTGAAGCAGGAATTACCCTTGCTGGCGGACATAGCATTGATAGCCCTGAGCCTATTTTTGGACTCGCAGTAAACGGAATGGTAGCCATTCAGCACTTAAAACAAAACTCAACAGCCAGTGCAGGTTGCAAACTTTATTTAACCAAAGCATTAGGTGTTGGTGTTCTAACCACCGCACAGAAAAAAGGAATTCTAAAACCTGAGCATGCTGCAATTGCACCTAAGAGCATGTCAATGTTAAACAAGATTGGCGAAACACTAGGTAAACTGGACTATGTAAAGGCAATGACGGATGTAACCGGATTCGGATTATTAGGCCATTTATCTGAGATGTGTGAAGGAAGCGATCTACAGGCAATCATAGAATTTGACAAAGTTCCCAAAATAGCAGAGATCGACGAATACCTCAACCAAAACTCTGTGCCGGGAGGAACCAACAGGAATTGGGCAAGCTACGGGCATAAAGTAAAACCCATTTCAGAAAGGCAAAAACATATTCTGGCAGACCCTCAAACAAGCGGGGGCCTTTTAGTTGCAATTCAAGAAGATAAATGCATGGAATTTGAACAGATTCTAAGAACCAATGGAATTCCAGAACAAAATATTGTTTGCTTTGGCACTTTATCAGTAAGAACCAATGAAAAACTAATTGAAGTTATTTAATAAAATAAAAATGCCAGTCTATTCTATTTTTAATTGACATATTTTTGTTAAATCATAAATTTAAAAGCTATGAAAAGATCATTAATACTCGTTTTTATACTATTCAGCACCATTTTTATCAATGGATGTGGTAATGAAACAACGATCAATGAAAATGAAGCATCAGAAGTGATTGCTGAATTTCTCGAATCTAATCCGGAGTTTAAAACAGCTTCCTTTAGCTATGGTGAAATAAAGTTCAAGGGTGAAAAAGACCAAGAAGAGCTCAGTAAATATGAAGCCCTTGAAGAAAATGGACTCATCAAAATGGAGCTTATTGAAGGAAAAAAACGATTTTTTTCAAAAGACAGTATTTATATTTATCAAATCAGCCTAACAGAGAAGGCCGCATCACTGGTTATCAGTCAGGGAAAAGATAAAGCAAAAGTTAAGACTGTGTTTTATGTTTTAGATGAAAGCAAACCGGTAAACTTTATAAAATCAAGCAACAAAACTGCTAAAGTTACCGTTAGCTTGAAAAGAGAAGGAACTGATTTTTATTCTTTTGACAATAGCAAGGCATCCAACAGTGAATTCATCACAAAAACCTATAAACTAAAGCTTAAAAAAGAAGCGGGTTGGGTGGTTACAGGAGAATAACAGCGGGTTAACAATCATCTGTTTGTAATATTCTTTCACGAATTGCCAGCACTTGAAGGTTGACGATATTTTTTCTTGTGAAAACAATTCACGTTCAATAAAATATGGTGAAAATGATTATTTTTGAAAATCAAAACTCCCCTTATTTTAATGAAGTTAAATATAGATTATCAGGAAAAATTTGAGCAACGTCACATCGCTCCAAATGAGCAAGATGTTAAGGAAATGCTTGAAGTTATTTGTGTAGATTCTATCGATGAATTGATCGAGCAGACCGTACCGGCAAACATCCGTTTAAAAAAAGCATTAACCCTTCCTGGGGCAAAAAGTGAGTTCGATTACCTGAATGATCTGAAGCTTACTGCTTCAAAAAATAAAGTTTTTAAGACCTATATCGGTCAGGGATATCACGATGTGATTGTTCCTGGTGTGATTCAACGTAACATTCTGGAAAATCCGGGATGGTATACCCAATACACTCCTTACCAGGCAGAAATAGCACAGGGGCGTTTGCAAGCCTTATTGAATTTTCAAACCATGGTGGTCGACCTTACCGGGATGGCCATTGCCAATGCATCATTACTTGACGAGGGAACAGCAGCTGCCGAAGCCATGTTTATGCAGTATAGCCTTCGTAAAAATGAAGAGGCGAAAGTATTTTTTGTTTCGCAAGAAGTGCTTGCTCAAACTATCGATATTTTAAAAACCCGTGCTGCTCCATATCAAATTGAGATACGCATCGGTGATCACCAAACTGTTGAACTGGATGAAACCATGTTTGGAGCAATGCTTCAGTATCCGGCAGGTAAAGGAGAAGTATATAACTATTCTGATTTTGCTAAAAAGGCACAAGAAAAAGACATCAAACTCACAGTTGCTGCTGACATCTTATCATTAGCGCTTTTAAGTCCTCCGGGAGAATGGGGCGCCGACATAGTGGTAGGATCAACTCAGCGTTTTGGAATTCCAATGGGATTTGGTGGTCCTCATGCTGCATTCTTTGCTACAAAAGACGAATACAAACGTTCGCTTCCTGGAAGAATTATTGGAGTTACCATTGACAGTGCTGGTAATTATGCACTTAGAATGGCTCTTCAAACACGTGAGCAGCATATTCGCAGAGATAAAGCAACCTCAAACATCTGTACAGCCCAAGCCTTACTGGCAATTATGGCGAGTATGTATGCCATCTACCATGGCCCAAAAGGACTAAAACTGATTGCAGAACGGATTCACGGACTGACCGTATTCCTGTCAAAAGCATTAAAAAGTTTAGGATACAAACAGGACAATCAATTTTTCTTTGATACACTAAAATTAGACCTGGGCGAACTCAAAAATTCGATCCATGCTGAAGCCATCAATAATGAGGTCAACCTGAACTATGAAGGTTCATTAGCCAGTATCACGCTTGATGAAACCACTTCAACAGAAGATGTATTAACGTTGATCCGATTTTTTGCAAAAGTAAAAGGTAAAAGCATGTATGATCTTGACCTTGATGGATTAAAATCTGATATCAGCTTGCAAATTCCATCTGAGCTGCAAAGAAAATCAAGCTTTTTAACCCATCCAGTATTCAACTCGCATCATTCGGAACATGAAATGCTCCGATATATCAAATCATTGGAAGCAAAAGATCTTTCGCTTTGTCATTCCATGATCGCTTTAGGTTCATGTACCATGAAACTGAATGCAACTACTGAGATGGTTCCAGTTACTTGGGCCGAATTTAGTAAGATACATCCATTTGCTCCAACCGATCAGGTGGGAGGATATATGCAGATATTTGCTGAATTAAATGAATGGCTTAGTGAGATTACAGGCTTTGCAGCAATGAGTTTACAGCCCAATTCGGGAGCGCAAGGCGAATATACCGGACTGATGGTTATCCGTGCATATCATTTAGACAGAGGAGATACACAACGTAATGTAGCCTTAATCCCTTCTTCAGCACATGGCACCAACCCGGCTTCAGCTGCTATGGCAGGCATGAAGATTATCATTGTGAGGTGTGATGAAAAAGGAAATATTGACCTTGCCGACTTAAAAGAAAAAGCTGCTGAACACGCAGAAGATCTATCCTGTTTGATGGTAACCTACCCATCTACGCATGGAGTTTTTGAGGAATCGATCATTGAGATTTGCCAGATTATTCATCACTATGGCGGTCAGGTTTATATGGATGGCGCGAACATGAATGCTCAGGTAGGATTAACTAGCCCAGCAAACATTGGAGCCGATGTTTGTCACTTGAACCTTCACAAAACATTCTGTATCCCTCATGGCGGGGGTGGTCCTGGAATGGGTCCAATTGGAGTTGCAAAACACCTGGTTCCTTATTTGCCAGGACATTCACTTATAGAAATGGGTAACAGTAAATCTATTTCGGCAGTTTCATCTGCACCTTGGGGCTCTGCATCCATATTGCTTATATCTCATGCTTATATTGCGATGATGGGTGGAGAGGGATTGGCCAATGCAACAAAATTTGCGATCCTAAACGCAAATTATATTAAGGCCCGCTTAGAAAGTTCCTACCCGGTTTTATATTCAGGGAGCCAAGGACGATGTGCACATGAGATGATCTTAGATTGCCGTGCCTTCAAAAATTTTGGCGTGGAGGTAACTGATATTGCCAAAAGGCTGATGGACTATGGCTTCCATGCTCCCACTGTTTCATTTCCAGTAGCTGGAACAGTAATGATTGAGCCCACAGAATCAGAACCAAAGCATGAATTGGATCGTTTCTGTGATGCCATGATCGCTATCCGTGCTGAGATTGAAGAAGTAGAAAATGGAACAATGGATAAAATCGATAACCCATTGAAGAATGCACCCCATACTTCAGCTGTGGTAACAGCAAATGGCTGGGCACATCCTTATTCGCGCCAGCAAGCTGCATTCCCACTACCTTATGTTGCAGCATACAAATTCTGGCCTTCAGTTGGAAGAGTGAATGATACCCATGGCGACAGAACCCTAATTTGTTCATGCCCACCTGTAGAATCTTATGCTGAAGAAGCAGTATAAATTATTTATAAAATAAATCTTATTAACCTACCCTGCCCCAAAAAGGCAGGGTATTTTTTTTGATTAATCTGGCGGTAATCAGCGCAACTAAAATTAATACTAATTACAAAAATCAATTATTGTCAAAAAGAGGTAATTTATCGGAGATCATACTAAATTTTGAAAGAACCAAGTTATCTTAGGATTCAAATAAATTTATAACTCAAAATGAAAAAAACTAGTACAACTCTAAGCCTGATTGCTTGCATGTTCTTCATGACGGCTTTTAATCCTATTAAGGATGATATTTATACCGTTGATGTTGAGCGTTCAACCATTGAGTGGTCAGCTAAAAAAGTAGGTGGAGGTCATGCTGGAACAGTAAAAATTGCCGATGGGACCCTGATTTATACTGGAAAAGCATTGAAAAGTGGAAGCTTTCAAATGAATATGTCAAGTATCACATCTGATAATGCTCGCGTTACAAACCACTTGAAATCTGATGATTTCTTCTCTACAGAAAAGAACCCTATGTCTAAATTTGAGATCACCAAAGTTACTAGTGCGGGCGCAGATCGTGTAAATATTACCGGAAAACTAAGCATTAAAGGATTTACTCACCCAGTCACATTTCCGGCAACCGTAAAACAGCAAAAAGGCGTTTTAGTTGCAGTGGCAAGTGGTATCCGAGTTGACCGTACTAAATATGATATCAAATTCCGTTCAAAAACTTTCTTTGGCGACATCGGCGATAAAGCAATTGATGATGAATTTGAGCTGAGTATTAATTTAACGGCGAAGAAAGGGTAGTAGGAGGTAGGAGGTAGGAGGTAGGAAGTATGAGGTAGGAAGTATGAGGTAGGAGGTATGAGGTATGAGGTTACTAACCAACTAACAACCTAACCATCTAACCAACTAACAAACTAACAAACTACAAAATCCTAAACCCCTCATTCTCAAATCCTACCTTAGCAATTGCTTTGCTTTTTGCGTGATAGAATAGACATTGCCAGTGCTCTTCAACTGCTCTGATACCGTATTCCTGTCTTAACTCCATAGATCTGCGGCCATCAAAGTCGTATTTGGCAATGAACTTTCGCAATAATTGTTCGGGTTCGGGAAGTATATCGGCACCAAAGAAAATAGTTTCCTCATCTTCTTTAATCAGAAATACTTGATGATTTTCGCAATGTCCGCCGGTAAACTCATAGGATATCTCCTGGTTAAACTGTCCGCTGCCTTCAATAAAATGAACCGAACCACTGCGTTGCATAAAATCAAATATCTCAGTTTTGTAAGAGCGTGATGGCTTACTGTATGCAGCTTCCCACTCACCACGCTGAATCACATACTCCGCATTCGGAAAAGTCAGCGATACTTGACTGCCGCTATCATTCACCATCCCACCTGCATGATCAAAATGTAAATGCGACATCAATACTAAGCTTACATCACTGGGATCATAGCCATTGCGACGGATATTTTCATGGATAAGCGGCTCGCCCGACTTACCCTTAAACCCAAGTCCGGTATCCAGAATAATCAGATCATTCTTCGTTTCAACAAGAAATGGTTGAACAAAAATAAAAAGAGAAGCAGGCCTATCTTTGGGATTATGAATGGCTGGATTGAACGGAATGAATGTCTTTGAGCTATCTACTGAATAAGATCCTTCATATAAGGCTAAAGCTTTCAACGTTCTTTGTTTATTATAAGGTTAAATTCTATTTTTACAGATTAGAATTCAAAGATATGCAAAAAAAGTGGGTGGAACGTGAGCTTGAAAACCTTACTGCAATAGCAGGATTGCAGGAATCTCTGAAAATTGACCGTATTCTGGCAGAGCTGCTGGTTAAACGTGGGATCAACACTTATCAGGAGGCTCATCATTACTTCAGACCGACACTTGAGCAGCTTCATGACCCCTTTTTAATGAAGGATATGGATTTGGCCATTGCCCGCATAGCTAAGGCTATACAATCGGCCGAAAAGATCCTCATTTATGGCGATTACGATGTAGATGGAACCACCTCGGTTGCTCTTACCTATAGTTTTTTTCGGAAACACCATTCTGACCTTGATTTCTATATTCCTGATCGCTATCTTGAAGGATACGGTATATCCACACAGAGTATTGACTATGCTTCTGAGAACGGGTATACCCTCATTATCGCACTCGACTGCGGAATAAAATCAAACGATAAGATTGACTATGCTATTGAAAAAGGCGTAGATTTTATCATCTGTGACCATCACCTTCCGGGAGATAGTTTACCGGCGGCCATTGCTGTTCTGGATCCCAAGCGACCGGATTGTGAATACCCATACAAAGAATTATCAGGTTGCGGCATCGGGTTTAAACTCATTCAGGCCTATGCCCAGAAGCATGATCTTCCATTTGAGGAGGTCAGTACTTACCTTGACCTTGTTGCCTGCAGCATTGCATCTGACATTGTACCCATTACCGGCGAGAACAGAGTTTTAGCCTGGCTGGGACTGCATAAACTGAATACTGATCCATGCAAAGGCTTAACCGCACTCATGAATCTATCCGGAAAAAAAGACGATCTCACCATCACGGATGTGGTCTTTACTATTGGTCCAAGAATTAATGCAGCCGGCAGAATTGACGATGCCAAGCATGCAGTAAACTTACTTATTGCCGATAGTGATGCCTTTGCGTTCGAAAAAGGTGAGATCATTAACAGCAAAAATACCGAACGTAGAGAACACGACAGCCAGATTACGGAGCAGGCCTTAGCAATGATTGATTCCAATCCTGATCTGATTGCCATGAAAACTACGGTTTTATATAACCATGACTGGCATAAAGGCGTGATTGGCATTGTGGCTTCGCGCCTGACCGAAAAATATTACCGCCCAACCATTGTATTGACCAACTCGAACGGATTTGCCGCTGGCTCTGCACGGTCGGTGATCGGATTCGACCTGTATGAAGCATTGAGCGAATGCAGTGACCTACTGGTACAGTTTGGAGGCCATAAATTCGCAGCAGGAATGACCATGAAAACGGAGAATATCGCGGCATTTCAGCAACGCTTTGAAGAGGTGGTATCCAGAACCATAACTGATGAACAACTGACTCAGTCAATCAGTATTGATGCTGAAATTGCACTAAAACACATCGATGCCAAATTTTTCCGCATCTTAAAACAGTTCGAGCCCTTTGGTCCGCAAAATATGGCACCCGTTTTTCTTAGCAGAAATGTTTATACTTACGGTGGTGCATCCCTGGTAGGAACCAATCATTTGAAAATGAATGTACACCAGAATGACCAGAACTATTATAATTGCATCGGATTTAACTTAGGAGAATTTCTGCCTATGATCAATTCTGGCGCACCAATTGATATTTGTTATACTATTGAAGAAAACGTATGGAAAGAGAAACGAACGATACAACTGAACATCAAGGGAATACGAGCGTCTCTTCCAATCCTAAACGAATGATACTCAGAGCAGAGAACCTCGTCAAAAAATATAAGCAGCGAACCGTTGTAAATAATGTTTCGTTCCATGTTTCGCAAGGAGAGATTGTTGGTTTGCTGGGGCCAAATGGGGCAGGTAAAACAACCTCCTTTTACATGATTGTAGGGCTAATCAAGCCCAATGAAGGTCATGTTTATTTAGATGATCAGAACATTACCGAAGATGCCATGTACCGAAGAGCACAGAAAGGGATCGGCTACCTGGCACAAGAGGCTTCAGTATTCAGGAAATTAACGGTTGAAGACAATATCAAAGCGGTGCTTGAAATGTCGAAGCTAAGCAAAGAGGAGCAAAAGCATAAACTCGAAGAGCTGATCGATGAATTCAGTTTGCATAAGGTTCGAAAAAATCGTGGCGATCTTTTATCGGGTGGTGAGCGACGCAGAACCGAGATCTCGAGAGCGCTTGCAGCAGATCCCAATTTCATTCTCCTGGATGAACCTTTTGCAGGAGTTGACCCCATTGCCGTTGAAGAGATCCAAAGTATTGTAGCTAAACTTAAACTGCGCAATATTGGTATCCTGATTACCGATCACAATGTGCAGGAAACCCTTTCCATAACAGATAGAGCCTACCTTTTGGCAGAAGGAAAAATTATGCTAACCGGCACTCCACAGGAGATTGCTAGCAATGAAATGGCTAAAAAATTCTATCTTGGCCAGAACTTTGAACTACGAAAAAAGAAAATTCTGACCCGCTAATACAGCCCATAAAAAATGACACTAGTTAATTCCATTTTTGCCTGGATTATGAAAAAGCGGATGCACCAAATCGAGCTTTTCATAAAATATCCACATGATGTTCAGGATGAGTGGTTCCAGAATTTAATAGCTACCGCACAACATACGGAATGGGGAAAAATACACGGATATGAGTCAATCTTTAACCAGGAACAGTTCAAAGAACGGGTTCCGATTCAGACCTATGAAAGCCTCAAGCCCTATATAGAAAAAATGATGAGTGGCGAGCAAAATGTACTCTGGCCTTCAGAAATAAAATGGTTCGCCAAATCATCTGGTACCACCAACGATCGAAGTAAGTTTATTCCGGTAAGTGAAGAATCGCTAGAGGAATGCCATTTTAAAGGCGGCAAAGACCTGCTTTCGATGTATTGCAATAACCGCCCGGAAACCCGAATATTTACTGGGAAATGCCTGGTTCTGGGTGGTAGTCATCAAATCAATCAGCTGAATGCTGATTCCTGCTTTGGCGACCTTTCGGCCGTACTGATCAAAAATTTACCATTCTGGGCCGAATTCTACCGTACTCCGGATTTGTCAATCGCTTTAATGGACAACTTCGAAGAAAAGGTCGAGAAAATGGCCCAGGCTACCATCGATGTGAATGTTACCAATATTTCGGGAGTACCTACCTGGAACATCGTACTTGCCAAACGAATTTTAGAAATTACGGGCAAAGACAACCTGCTTGAAGTATGGCCGAACTTGGAATTTTATTTCCATGGGGCCGTAAACTTTAACCCTTACCGGGAACAGTTTAAAAAGCTGATCCCGTCTGATACTATGTATTATCTGGAAACGTATAATGCTTCTGAAGGTTTTTTTGGAATTCAGGATCAGTCAGACTCAGAAGAAATGCTGCTAATGCTCGATTATGGTATTTACTATGAGTTCCTTCCCATGGAAGACCTACATACAGAAAATCCTAAAACACTGCGACTTGACGAGGTTGAGCTCCATAAAAACTATGCGCTCATCATCTCAACAAATGCTGGTCTATGGCGATACATGATTGGTGATACCATAAAATTCACTTCACTATCCCCGCACCGCATACAGATTACCGGCCGCACCAAACATTTTATCAATGCATTTGGCGAAGAACTGATCATTGATAATGCAGAAAAAGGACTTAGCAAAGCCTGCAAAGAGACAGGAGCAATTATCCGCGATTATACTGCGTGTCCAATTTATTTCAAAGGTAATGAAGCCGGAGGCCATGAATGGATCATTGAGTTTGAGAAAAAACCGGATGACCTAGAGCGCTTTACCGATCTGATGGATCAAACCCTGCGCGAAATCAACTCAGATTATGACGCCAAGCGTTTTAAAGATATGGCCCTTGGCCGCCCAGTAGTTCACTTGGCCCCCGATGGTACCTTCTATGAATGGATGAAAGGCCGTGGCAAATTGGGCGGTCAGCATAAAGTACCACGCTTGGCGAATGACAGGGGGTATGTGGAGGAGATATTGAAGTTGTTGTAAGGTTTTAGGTAATAAGTTGTAGGTTATAGGTAATAAGTTATAGGTAATAAGTTTTAAGTCCTGCATGCTCATACTTCCTACCTCAGATAACCGAGTTCCCTATGCATCCAGTGTCCACCGCTGGCGGGGGAATAAAAGGGGGTGGTTTTTTAATGAAATAAATTCAAATAAATTCCCAATGTAATCCCGAACCCTGCCCTTTAGCAGGTGAGGCACCTTCGTGAAAACTAATAAAAATTTGCTTTAATAAAACTAAGTTCCTTCACTCCGTTCAGGATGACAGGTGCATAGCGTCTAAAAAAATAAATTCAATCTAAACAACTCAGACTTCCTACCTCAGACCTCATACTTCCTACCTCAGACCTCAGACTTCCTACCTCAGACTTCCTACCTCCTACCTCCTACCCCAGTCCTTCTTCGGAAACACCAACGAAGCCACAATACTTGTAGTAAGAATCAACAATATCACAAACAAAGAATGCATGGTTGAAAACCCCCATAGGCTCAGCCAATGATGGGCCAGCATTTTTATCCCGATAAAGACCAGCAGAAAGGCTAATCCCACCTTTAAGTAATGGAATTTATGAATCACATTAACCAAGAGGAAGAACATAGAACGTAATCCCAGAATGGCAAAAATATTAGAGAAGAATACTATGTAAGGGTCTTTGGTTACTGCAAAGATTGCCGGAATTGAATCAACCGCAAAAATTAGATCGGTGAACTCTACAATCAACAGCACAATAAACAGTGGGGTAACCATCTTGGCACCATCTACCTTGATGAAAAACTTATTTCCGACATACTCCGGGTAAACAGAAAAGTGTTTGGAAGCAAAACGAACCACCTTATGATTTTCAGTATCGATAACCTCTTCCTCGTCTTTGCTGAAGAACATCCCAATTCCGGTATAGATCAGGAAGGCCCCGAAAATATACATAATCCAGCCAAACTCATTGATGAGGGTAGACCCCAGAAAAATGAACATAAAACGCATGAATACCGCACCAATAATGCCCCAAAAAAGCACCCGGTGGTAGTATTTCTCATCCACATTAAAAGCAGTGAAAATCAGCACCATCACAAAGATATTATCGACCGAAAGCGCATATTCAATGACATAACCTGTGATAAACTCTAATCCCAGATTCTGATTATAGATAGTTAGGCTCTCTGCATAATTATTGGGGTTAAGCCTAATATTATGAAGATTTCTGGTGGTAAACTCCTGCAGTTGTTCAAAATTGCTTATTCCATGTAAAATCTCACCATTGGTTATCAGTAAAAAGTAAAAGCCCAGTGCAAAGCTTACCCAGATAAAGCTCATCACAGCAGCTTCTTTCATGCTTACTTTATGGGCCTTTTTATTGAACAGACCGAGGTCAATAGAAAGCATCAGGACAATAAACAGCAGAAAGCTGCCAAAAAACAGGTATTCGTTAGCCATTTTTATTTTTTACGTTCAGTGGTAAATCGGACCAGTTTTTCGAGGGCCTTTCGTGACTCATGTTCCGGAAATTCATTTAAGATAACAAAAGCTTCATTTTGATACATCTCCATCTGAGATCTAGCATAATCCATCCCTCCGCTATTGCGAACAAAATTGATGATCTCAGAAACCTTTTCAGATTCCTCATTATGATTCTTAACCAGATTAATAATTCTCTTTTTTTCAGCGCTTCCTGACTTATTCAAGGCATAAATTAAGGGCAAGGTAATTTTTTTCTCCTTGATATCAATTCCCAATGGTTTCCCAATATCATCTGTCCCAAAGTCAAACAGGTCATCTTTGATCTGGAAGGCGATGCCCACCTTTTCACCAAAAAGTCGCATTTTCTCAACTATCTCCTCATTGGCACCTGCAGAAGCGGCACCACATGCACAGCATGAAGCAATTAGCGAAGCGGTCTTTTGACGGATCACCTCATAATACACCTCTTCATTAATATCTAAGCGGCGAGCCTTCTCAATCTGCAATAATTCACCCTCACTCATCTGCTTCACCGCATTTGAAACTAGCTTCAGCAAACCAAAGTCGCCGTTATTGATAGACAGCAGCAAACCTTTGGATAATAGGAAGTCACCCACCAGAACCGCGATCTTATTTTTCCATAATGCATTCACAGAAAAAAAACCTCGCCTTTGGTATGAATTATCCACCACATCATCATGAACCAAGGTGGCGGTATGCAATAATTCTACGAGTGCTGCACCCCGATAGGTAGCATCGGTAATGCCTCCGCATAGACTGGCAGAAAAGAATACAAACATGGGACGAATCTGCTTGCCTTTACGTTTAACAATATAATGTGTTATGCGATCTAGTAGCGGGACAGAGCTTTGCATGGAAGATTTGAACTTCCCTTCAAAGGTGTCCAGTTCTCCGGCTATGGGTTTTTTGATCTCGTCGAGACTCAGCATTAATTCCTGAAATCTTTGGGTTTTAATATATAATGCAAACATATTGAAATTTCAGCAATAACGGCCCAGGCAAACGATTCTAAACCGCTATTATTTTAAAAAGCCTGCAATGTTTACAGAATTTTGATACTTTTGCATCCCTTCTGAAAGGAAAGGACAAGCATTGGAGAGGTGTCAGTCAAACATACCAACCAGCAATTAGTAGAAAAGAATATAATAAGGCCCAATAAATTGGAGAGGTGTCAGAGTGGCCGAACGAGCGAGCTTGGAAAGTTCGTGTACTAGCAATGGTACCGTGGGTTCGAATCCCACCCTCTCCGCCATCTAAATTAAATAAACCCTATTTTCGATAAGTTAATAGGG
>Ga0222712_10001988_pt1 | contig 24237 bp, 16 predicted proteins | sample C33_657DmetaG_FD_165043 | JGI IMG/M metagenome (GOLD analysis project Ga0222712, IMG submission 165043) | Estuarine water microbial communities from San Francisco Bay, California, United States - C33_657D | ecosystem: Environmental > Aquatic > Marine > Unclassified | place: USA: California... | reverse complement strand
ATGTGATGCTTCATAACAATTATTGAATATGCTGTAACAAATTTTCATCAACCAAATTAGGCATGGTCACTGTTAAATTAGGACTTCTTTTCATTTCACGTTCTATGGCTTCGAGTGAGCCACTATTTCTAGCCCAGGCCCTGCGTGCTATTCCATTGTTTACATCATAAAACAACATACTTTCTAGTTTGGCTTTTGATGCAGCTGTTCCATCAAGTACAAGACCAAATCCACCATTGCTTACTTCTCCCCATCCTACACCACCACCATTATGAATTGAAACCCAAGTGGCACCTCTAAAACTATCTCCAATAACATTATGAATAGACATGTCTGCAGTAAATTTACTGCCATCATAAATATTACTTGTTTCACGGTACGGTGAATCGGTTCCACTTACATCATGATGATCTCTACCAATAACAATTGGCGCCGTAATGTCGCCTTTAGCAATTGCGTCATTAAATGCAGATGCAATTTTAGCCCTACCTTCTGCATCGGCATATAAAATTCGGGCCTTAGAACCTACTACCAATTTATTTTTTTCGGCCTCTTTGATCCATGTAATATTATCCTGTAACTGCTGTGCAATAGAGGCTGGAGCATCTGCTAGCATTGACTCTAACACAGTTGCAGCTATTTGATCTGTTAACTTTAAATCGGCGTCGGTGCCTGATGTACAAACCCATCTAAATGGACCAAATCCATAATCAAAACACATGGGGCCTAAAATATCTTGTACATAACTCGGATATCTAAAATCAATTGTATTTTCTGACATCACGGCTCCTCCCGCTCTTGATGCCTCTAACAAAAAGGCATTACCATAATCAAAAAAATAAGTTCCTTTAGCAGTATGCTTATTAATTACTTCGGCATGACGACGAAGTGATACTTGAACAGCCGTTTTAAATTGTTCTGGATGATTCGCCATCATTTCATTGGACGCTTCAAAAGAAAGTCCTACTGGATAATAACCACCTGCCCACGGATTGTGAAGTGATGTTTGATCGGAACCTAAATCAACAGTAATATTTTCAGTATCAAAACGCTCCCACACATCAATTACATTACCTATATAAGCAATGGAAACAACAGCTTTGTTAGCAACCGCGTTTTTAACCATGACAATTAATTCGTCAATATTTTCTGTGAGTTGATCAACCCAACCTTGTGCATAACGTTTTTTTGCTGCTGCCGAATTTACTTCTGCACAAACAGTAATACAACCTGCTATGTTGCCGGCCTTTGGTTGCGCACCACTCATGCCGCCTAACCCTGCCGTTAAAAATATTTTTCCATGAGGGCTTACGCCAGCGCCTAATTTTTTTCTAAAGGCATTCATCACGGTAATCGTAGTACCATGCACAATTCCTTGCGGACCAATATACATATATGAACCGGCCGTCATTTGGCCATACTGTGTAACGCCCATGGCATTATAGCGTTCCCAATCTTCTGGTTTAGAATAGTTTGGAATCATCATGCCATTAGTGACAACTACACGGGGTGCGTCAATTGAGGAAGGAAAAATTCCCATGGGATGTCCCGAGTACATATGCAGGGTTTGCTCATCTGTAATTTGAGCTAGATATTTCATGGTAAGTAGATACTGTGCCCAGTTTTGAAAAACCGCACCATTACCACCATAGGTAATTAACTCCTGAGGGTGCTGAGCAACTGCAGGATCTAAATTATTTTGAATCATGAGCATGATGGCTGCAGCCTGCTTTGAAACGGCAGGATATTCATGAATAGGTCTAGCATACATCTCATAATCTGGCATGAAACGGTACATATAAATTCTGCCATATAATTTTAATTCTTCTACAAATTCATCAATCAAAATAGCATGCCAAGAAGCAGGAAAATAACGAAGCGCATTAGCGATTGCTAATTTTTTTTCGGTTGTTGTTAGAATATCTTTTCGCTTTGGTGCATGAGAATATTTATCGTCTCTTGATTTTTTATTGGGCAGTTGATCTGGTATGCCCTGCAAAATCATTTCCTTAAAAGTCATTGTGTATCATTTTAAAAATGAATTATATTAAGCGCTAACTAATTTTCCTGATTTCCAAATTTTAGTTGGTCGCAAAGAGCCTTGATAATAAAGTATATCTCTATAATCAGTGGTTGGATACAAAATAAAATCTGCTTTATTACCGGCAATGAGTGTTCCTCGATCAAATAAGTTAAGTGCTGCTGCTGCTCTAAAGGTAATGCCAGCAAGCACTTCAGCGTTTGATAGTTTTTCAAAAGTAGCAAGTATAGAAGCCTGGCATACCAAATCACCCATGGGAGCCGATCCAGGATTCCAATCAGACGCAATTGCCAGTGCACCTCCTTTATCGATTATTTTTCTTGCTGGTGCAAAAGCACAACCAAGTCCTACGCTTGCACCAGGTAGCGCAACTGCTATGGTGTTTGAATTTGCTAATGCTTCAATTTCTTTATCTTCAGATGCTTCTAAATGATCTGCAGATATAGCACCATATTGTACAGCTACTTCAGATCCTCCTGTGGTAAATTGATCGGCGTGAATGGTGATATCAAAACCAAGTTCCTTTGCCGATTGCAAATAAGGCGCTATTTCTGATGCAGAAAAAGCAGATGTCTCTATAAATGCATCGATACGCTTTGTAAGATTTTCGGATTGTAAAACAGGAAATAAATTTGTAACTAAATAATCCAAGTACGCTTCGTTTGAACCATTAAAGTCTTTTGGTTTAAGATGTGCAGCTAAACATGTTGCCACTATGTCTGCAGCAGTTTCATTGTTGCCCCTATTTATGGCGCGCAGCATTTTTATTTCTTCTTCCACAGATAAACCATATCCACTTTTTACTTCAATGGTTGTTACGCCCAATTGTAAATGTTTATTCGCATTTTTAATTACAATTTGGGTTAATTCCTGCTCGGTACATTTTCTAGTTTGTGTAACAGTATCCCAAATACCACCACCCGACTGTGCAATTTCTAAATAGGAAACGCCAGCATTTCGTAGCGCAAAATCACGTGCTCTATTTCCACCAAAACAAATATGGGTATGACAATCTATATAACCTGGAACAGCTACATAAGCACCATCTAGTACATGAATATTAGCATTGGGGAAGCTAGTTAACAATGAGTCCCAATTGTCAACGGCAACGATAGTACCGTTTTCTATGGCAATACCTGCATTTGAAATTACAACTAGGTCGTTATCGCTAATAGGCCCTCTAAGTGGCAAATCCTGTAAAGTGACTAACTGACTAATGGGTCCAATTAACTCCATGTTTTACGATTAAAACACAATGTAAGAATTATTCGAAAAAGCTTATCAATAATCAATAACAAAGTGCTTATGAATTAAACTTTTTTTATTGCTTTCCAAACAAACATCTCTTTAAACCGAACTTCAGACGGTGCACTTTTCTAAATATTCTCAAAACACTTAACTGCATCATTAAAGTTAGGTAAATCTGAAAGAATTGAAATGGTTAAAGGTTTTTTCTTACTTTTAATAACTACAATTAGAAAAAATGAAAACTACAAAAATCGTTTATTGGGTGAGCACAAGCATTATTTGTTTATTTGCGTTAAGTGCGGTGCAAATGAATTCAGAAATGGCTATTGAAGGCTCAAAGCATGTACTTATACCTCGCTATCTTTCAATAGAAATAAGTATTGGTCAGCTCATTGGACTGGTATTACTTATTATTCCTGCCATACCCAAACGCTTTAAAGAGTGGGCTTACGTTGGTTTTGGCATCATGTATATTTCTGCGCTTGTAGCTCATATAGCAGTGGGTGATCCATTTATTCCATTTGGATTAATGGCTGTTGTGTTTTTTGGTCTACTACTATGTTCTTATATCAGCTTTCACAAATTAGAAGCTGCAAAAAAATAAAGTCTATTTTCATTTCAATTAAATACTATGGAAGTACACCACCACTCACACAAACCAAAAAACTGGAAAGAATATATTACTGAGTTTGTGATGCTTTTTGCAGCAGTAACCCTTGGTTTTTTTGCAGAAAATCAACGCGAACATTATGTAGAGAGACATAGAGAAGTTCAATACATGGAAAGCTTGATGGAAGATCTAGCTAAAGATAAATATGATATTGGCGAGTGTACTAAATTTACAATTACACAAATTGGCTATATAGATACAGCTATCACTTTATTATCAGAAGATAATTGGACGCCTGAAAATATTAAAAAAATATACCGCGCTAGTTTAAAAGTAAGCGGTAATAGGCCATCTACTTTTATTGACAGAACATCGGCTCAATTAAGATCTGGAGGCATGAGACTTATAGAAGATAAAAAAGTGGCTACACTTATTACAGAATATTGGCAGTTGATAGCTCAGTTTAATGAATATGAAACAGTTACCATTCATGAATACAAAATGAATGTAAAAAACATGACCTATAAAATTTTTGATGGTACAAAATATCTAGACGCCAAAAATAAAATTATAAAAGATGATGCAACTTTAATGACTTATGAGGATAATTTTTTGAAAGAATACCTCAATAGATTGCTGAATTTAAATTACGATCTAAAAGCTTTTGTTCTACAATATTTTTACAAAAAATTAGATAATAAAATTGATGAGTTGCAAAGTGCAATTGCTAGCAAGTATCATATTGACATAGAAAAAAGTAGCAAATAATTTGTATTAATTTTCATGTTTTAATATTTCAATATCCTCTTTGATTCGATCTATTTCTACTAACAATGTGCCGTTGTATACACCTCTTATGCGTCTATGCTTATCTATTAAAATAAAATTTTCAGTGTGTAAAAAATCTTTATCGGATTGATATACGCCAATTGAATCGCCTGCAAAATATTGTTGTCTAGCGAGGCTATATATTTCTTTTTTTGAGCCTGTAAGTAAGCGCCACTTACTATAATCTACCTTATTTAATTCACTATATGCTTTTAAAGTTGCAACAGAATCAGATTCTGGGGTTACGCTATGTGATAACAAAAAAATAGCATTGTCTTTTTTATAATATTCTTGTAACAAAAACATATGACTTGTCATTTTAGGACAAATACTTCTACATTTTGTAAAGAAGAAATTAGAAACATAAATTTTACCTTCTATGTTTTTTTCATTTAGCGTATTACCATTTTGATCGATAAATGAAAAAGAGGGTATGGTATGAATTTTTTTATAGTTTGGATCAGAAACATCAATCCACTCTGGTGTCCAATCTGGTTTATTAAAAAATGGAAGGGTTGAAATTTCAGACGGCTTGCTATCTATACTATTGTTGGTATTGCAAGACATCACAAAATATATGAACGGGATTAGAAGATTTTTTATTTTAAACATAGCTTCTATTAAAAAATTATTTTACAGAGTCTACTGGATTCATACACAACTTTAATCCAATTAAACCATAACGCCTTCCGTTTTTAACAACATAATTGGCTCTAATGGAGCCATTTTCCCACCACATTTTTTCACTTCCTTCTTCATATCCGTTCTTGTAATGGAATTCTTTATATTGCTGACCACCCTGGTACCATTCATTTAATGGGCCATCATGTTCTCCATTGGTAAAATAATATTCAAATTTCAAGTTGCCCTCTTCCCAATATCCAATATGTTTTCCGATTTTTTTTCCTTGTTTATAAAGTCTGGATTCTGACAATTGTTTATTCGGATACCATTTTATATGAAGTCCATCTTCGAGTCCGTTTATATATTTTCCTTTATAGGCAGTATCAAGGTTTGGATATAATGCATACACTGTTCCAAAAAACTTTTTGTCTTTGAAATACAAGGTATCAACATGAAAAATCAATGCTGTATCTGTTATGCTGACAGTTATATCAGGAGATACAAGGTATACTTCGTTTGTTTCAATTTTGTGCTCTCTATTACAAGCTTGCGTCAATAAAAAAAACGAAAGTAAAATTATATTGAAACCTTTTAACACTATTGTGAAATGGTACCTGGAGTACCATAGTAGCCTGACCCATTAATATATGGGTCTGTGCTTGTGATATGATAATGATACATTCCATTTGGGTAGTCCGCTGTAGCATGCGTGTGACCGTGATAAGCGTCTAATTTTGCATTGTCTACTGTAGCTCCATTTTCTTCAGGGCCATAAACAGGAAAACCATCCAACAAGAAACCTAATAATGAAGATTTTGTTGCTTTTACAGTTGTCAAATAAAGCGGTTCCACATGGTAGTGATACATACCCGTTGGAGCAGGATGTCCCCAATAACGATCAAATGAAACTATTTCACCAGTAAGGGGTTGATTGGGACCCGCATATTGATTAAAAAAGGGAATACCGTTTAAAGAAACACCTATTGGACCTAGCGGGGTAGCAGCATGGGAAGATGCTACTTTAGGATCTGCTGGAATTTTAAAAGTATAGGCTTTTTCTGCAATTGAATTGGGGTTTTTTGAAAAGGTACTACCGCCAAATGTAGTTCCTGAAAAAGTTTCATATGATGCATGCGTTGTTGCATAATATGGGCTTTTATGATCAGGCATTCCATTAGACTTAATTGTTATATAAGTACCATCGGAAGTAATACTACTTGCTCCATATATTTTTTTGTACACTTCGGGAACTGTAGCATTAACTGTAGGGGTTGTTGTACTATTTGAAGGGGTACTTTTAGAACAAGAAACAAAAAAAATGGAGGTCAATAATATATAATTAAATAATTTCATGATTACTTGTTTTGGGGTATTTGAATATAAATTTAAGCTAAGACAATTAAATACTCAAATAGTTTAATTAATGTGTAATATCTTATATTTAAATCCAATTTAATATTATGGAAGTACACCACCACTCACACAAACCAAAAAACTGGAAAGAATATATCACCGAGTTTGTCATGCTATTTGCAGCAGTAACACTTGGTTTTTTTGCAGAAAATATAAGGGAGCATAGTATTATTGAACACCGCATCGAACAAAATAAAGTTGCTATTTTAAAAGATTTAGAAGCAGACGCAGTTACCATAGATAGTATTTTAGTAACTGAGCAGGCATCTATTCATACATTTGATAGAATCATGAATCTATTGTATCTATCAAAAAATAAGCGCATCAATGAATCTCAATTAATGGATTCCATTAAATCTATTCCAGATATTATTGCTACCACATTTACCCTCTATGTAAACAATAGTTCTTTTAAAAATATGCAGTCTAGTGGACTACTTAGCTATGTTGATGAAGAGGAGTTAAAAACTAGTTTGTCCTATTATTATGAGGTTGTTTTTAAAAGAATAGAAAGCAATAATAGCTTTTTTGATCAAGTAGGCACCGAACTCAATGGAATTTTACCGATTGGAATTGGAAGCTACATAAGAAAAGTTAGGACTGACTCAACAAGCTATGATTTAAATAAACCAAGCAATTATTTAAATTTTATGCTAAGCTTAAATGAAACAAAAAATCTTTTACAATCAGAAAAGTTTATTTACGATTTACAAAGATATTATAACCAAATATTTGTATATCAATTAGCACTCAAATTGGCAAAAGAAGAAAATCATAAGTTAATTCAATTATTAAAATCAGAACATAAGTAATAGCTAATATGGAAGTACATCACCACCCTCATATTCCAACACATGCAAAACCATGGAAAGAATATCTATTAGAAGGCTTAATGATTTTTGTTGCCGTTACCCTCGGTTATGGTGCCGAAAATGTAAGGGAGCACTATGTTGAAACTAAAAAGGCAATTATTAGTGCTAAAAATTTATACGTAGATGTAGTCAACGACTCTATTGGTTATGAAAAAACTAGAAGCAACAGAAGTTTGCAAGACAGTTGTTTTGAAATCATTAATTCCTATTATAACAACAACGAGCTTGACAAAGAAATACCAGCAGTTTATGCTGCTCATGGCCATATAACAAGAAGAATGTTATACCAAATGAATACGCTTGCCTTAGATGAAGTAAAAAGTTCTGGTACATTAAAATTTTTAGAGTCTGACGAATTAAAAGCTGCTATCCAAAGATATGCAAGTTTAGGTGCTGGTCTAAAATTACGTGAGCAAAGAGAGTATGGTTATATAGATAGAATGTTAGATCCTATATCAACTAAAAATTTTGAATTTAATTTTAGTAGAGCTGCATCTGATAATTTTAAAATTAAAGACAATAAAATAGTTATTAGTGTCCCAATTCCTGGCAATGTAAAAATTATGAAAAAAGATCAGTTAGATTGGGATAATTATATTGCCATTTTGGGTATGCTTCAAACAATTAGACTTTCTACCGATTTTGACTATGTTGAGCCTACACGAAAGGAGTGCCACGAATTATTAACGCTACTAAGAAACTACCTAATAAAGCATGATGCTTTAGGGGAATAATCAACCACATTTAGTATTTTTAAGTACACTTAAAAATACTGTTATGCGTTTACGAGTAATTGCCATTTTACTTAGCGTTATACCATTTGGACAAATATGGTCGCAGGCTCCTGCTTTAATTAAAGAATACAAAAAAGTGTTTGTGACGTATCCGTTTTCGGATCCGGATCCAATAGCTTCACAAACAGCCATTTATCCCTATTATAGGTTTGATGGTTTTACCAATAAGCCCGTTAACAAATCATGGACGGTTGTAGAACTAGAAAACGATTATATCAAAGTTGTGATCCTTCCAGAAATTGGGGGTAAAATTTGGACCGCAATTGATAAAACTACCGGCAAAGAATTTTTATACAACAATAAGGTTATTAAGTTTAGGGATATTGCTATGCGCGGGCCTTGGACTAGTGGTGGCCTCGAAGCCAATTATGGAATTATAGGACATACACCCAATTGTGCCACGCCCGTGGATTATAGCACTAAAAATAATGCGGATGGAAGTGTAAGTTGCTTTATTGGTGTGCTAGATTTATTAACCAGAACCAATTGGCAAATTGAAATTAACCTACCTAAAAACAAAGCATACTTTACCACAAATTCTATTTGGAATAATAATACGAGCATTGGTCAACCCTACTACCATTGGATGAATGCAGGTATAAAAACAAAAGGGAACCTAGAATTTATTTATCCAGGAACAAATTATATTGGGCATGGTGGTGAGTATGCATCATGGCCTATCAATGAAGACAATGGCAAGCGTATCAATTTTTATGAAGAAAATAATTTTGGCACGTACAAATCATACCATGTTATTGGAAAACAAACCGATTTTTTTGGTGCTTATTGGCATGATGACAATTATGGCATGGTACGCTATGCGCCTTACGATAATAAAGCAGGAAAAAAGATTTGGATTTGGGGACTATCACGTCAGGGTATGATTTGGGAAAAAATACTCACAGATACTGATGGACAGTACGCCGAAATCCAGTCTGGACGGCTCTTTAATCAAAATGCGCAAAACAGCAGCTTTACGCCATTTAAGCATCTATCATTTACACCACATGGCACTGACACTTGGAAAGAATATTGGTATCCAGTTAATAAAACAAATGGTATTGTCGTTGCTGGAGAATTTGCTGCCCTCAACGTAAAAATAGAAAATGGATTTTTAAAATGGTATTGTTCTCCTGTGGCATTTTTTACTGATACAATAGAAATCCATGTAGATGATAAGCTACTTGTAAAAAAATTAATCAATGCTAAACCTCTACAAACAATTATTGATTCCATTAAAATAGGATTTGGAAAAAATGATTTGTCAATCTCATTAAAAAAACAACAACTTACTTGGAAAAGTGATCCCAATTTTAATGCGCTTTCTAGACCACTCGAAACGCCCTCGAAATTTGAATGGAATAGCGCAGAAGGCCTTGTGATTCAGGGGAAAGAGTTGATGGACCAAAAAATGTTTTCAGAAGCTGAAATCAAATTAAATGAAGCAATAGCAAAAGAGCCCTATCATTTAATGGGCCAAGTTAAACTAGCGGAACTATACATCAGAAATGGGGAAGATCAAAAAGCGTTTGACATTTCAAAAACTGCCATTTCTATTGATGCGCACCATGGTGCAGCAAATTATTATTATGGATTAAGTGCTGCTCGTATAAACAAAGAGGCTGATGCCATTGATGGATTTAGCATAGCAACAATGAGTGTCGAATACAAGTCAGCGGCACTAACAGAGCTTGCTAAAATACATGCACAACACAAAAGATGGGACAAAGTAATAACATATGCATCTCAAGCAATTGATTTTAATACCTATAATGCAGACGCCATTGCACTTCTAATTGTTGCTAATAGACAATTAGGCAATTCTTCAAATGCAAAACAACTGATTACACAACTTGAAAAAGAGCAACCTTTAAATTTGCATGTAAAATGGAATAATAATAAATTTGGAGGATTCAAAAATGAATTACCAGAAGAGTCTATTTTAGAACTCGCTTCATTTTACGGAGATATAAAACTAGAATCGGAAATAGCTAAAATATTAGAGGCGCTCCCAAACCATCCACTCGCTATTTATTGGAAAGCCTATTTACAAAGGTCTAATAATAATCATGCCACTGAATTACTAAATAAAGCAAACAGCGCTTCAACAACACTGATATTTCCATTTAGAACTTCATTGATACCCATTTTACAATGGGCTGCACAAAAAAGCAAAAGCTGGAAACCAAATTATTATTTAGCCCTGCTCTTACATGATAAAAATAAAAAAGAAGCGGCGCTAAAAATATTAACGGATTTAGGTTCAACACCCACAGATGCGCATGTTTACGGACTCCGGGCTCAATGGAATACAACCAACTTAATCACAAAAGAAGCGGATCTACAAAAAGCCATCTCATTAGACCCAGTTGGGTGGAGATACCATAAACTACTTACGCAACTGTACATTCAAAATAAAGACTATGAAAAAGCACTTGCCATCGTAGAAAAGTTCAAAAATTCAAATAGTCAAGAAAATTTTATCATGGATATGCTGCTGGCAAAATCCTTGCTACTCAATAAAAAATACAAAGAATGTGATAAGCTGCTCTCAAGTATGGAAGTGATTCCATTTGAAGGATCTACCGATGGAAGGGCTTTGTATTGGGAAGCAAAAATGATGCAGGGTGTTGCAGCACTAAAAGATAAAAACTACACAAGCGCTATTCAATTTATTCATGAAGCGCAGGAATGGCCAGAAAATTTAGGTGCCGGTAAGCCCTATGAAGCAGATATAGACAACCGTTTAGAACAGTATCTACAATATACCTGTCTAAACGCTTTGCAACAATTAGACAGCGCACAAGCATTACTTAAAAAAATTACTGCCTTTAAACCTGGAATTTATAACACCATAAGAAATTTTCAGCCAGCCAACAATTTAATTACCAAGTGGGCCTATAATGATTTACATGAAAACTTTGATTGGAATGCATGGATGCAAACTCAAATAAATAAATATCCTCAATTTAAGGAAACATTTAATTGGGTTCTAAGTAAAGCCAATAATAGTGGGGAAGGTAGTAACAGCGCTGAAGATCCATGGATGCGTGTGATACAAGAAGTAATAAACTTAACGCACTCTAATAAAAGTGATGCCTATATTTTTATACAAAGACCAGAACGAAGAAACGAACAAACAAAATGGGAATTGGTTTGGGAAGATAATTTTAATAAAGGTTATTTAGATACCACCCATTGGAGTAAAATTGGTTTATTTTCTACACCAAAATGGAAAATGCCCAAAGAAAAATGGAGAGATAATACTGGCTGTTTTAGATATATCACAGACACTGATGACCGGGTTGTACAATTTGACGCAGAAAATATTTTATTAAAAGGTATCGTAAATAATGATACCATTAATGGTGATCCCCGACCAATGTTAACGGGCGGCATATATAGTTTCAATAAATTTGCATTTCAATATGGACGCATCGAAGTGCGCGCCAAATTAGATCCTGCACATGGCGCCTGGCCTGCCATTTGGATGCTTTCCGAAAAAGATATTTATCCAAATCAAAACAATGGAGAAATGGATATTATGGAAAGGCTAAACCATGATAGTTTTGCTTATCAAACAACACACAATCATGCTACCATCACATTAAAACAGGAAACACCAAAAAAATATAACACGGGAAAAATTGACCCAAGCGGATATAACACCTATAGCGTAAGTTGGTATCCAGACAAATTGGTCTATGCTATTAATGGCATTGAAACCATTACGTATCCAAAAGTTGCTGATGGCAACACCTACCAATGGCCTTTTGACCAACCCTTTTACTTAATTATTGACCAGCAATTAGAAGGTAGCTGGCCAGGTAAAGTCACCAATTTAAAAGAGCTCCCCATAAACATGACTGTTGATTGGGTTAAACTCTACCAGTAATTATTTTATATCATTGATTATCAATTAGTTGAATAATTTTCTTGTCTTCGAGTTAACAATTTGATAATACTGGCTACCCTCTATTTGCATGGGATTTTAAGACCTTTACAATCAATTAATTAAACAAAAGATTGTCATGGATTTCAACTCAATTTTCAAAGTATTCTTACCAAAAGACCGCGTATTTTATCAGTTATTTGAAGAAGTAGCGGAGCATGTTCACGAAATGGGTGTTAAACTCAAAGAAATGGTAAATGAAGCTGATGCCGATAAAAGGGCCAGTATACTTGCCCAAATTGAGAATTTGGAACATACCAACGACGATTTAACGCATAACATTTTTACAGAATTAGGTAGAAACTTTATCACTCCTTTTGATAGAGAAGATATTCACTACCTGGCTACCTCACTAGATGATATTGCAGATTATATTTATGCTTCTGCAAAAAAGATCAATTTTTATAAAATTAATCCGAACGATTTAGGTATTCATAAACTAACCGAGCTGGTTTTACAAGGAACCATAGAAACCAAAAAAGCGGTGATGGGTCTTCGCGATATGAAAAATATCAAGGAAATGACAGATGCTATGATTAAAGTTAATAGCATTGAAAATCAGGCGGATGATGTTTTTGATATGAGTATCGAAAAATTATTTGAACAAGAAAATGATTTCAAAATCATTATTAAAAAAAGAGAGATCTATCAAGTACTTGAAATTGCTACCGATAAAATCGAAGACGTTTCTAATGTAATTGAATCAATTATTATCAAGTACGCTTAATTCAAGAATAATGAGTTTATTAATTGTCATTATCGCATTAGCGTTAATATTTGATTATATCAATGGTTTTCATGACGCAGCAAACTCAATTGCTACCGTTGTTTCCACCAAAGTACTAACGCCATTTCAGGCGGTATTATGGGCGGCACTTTTTAATGTAGTAGCCTTTTTTATATTTAAAGATCACGCTGTTGCCAATTCTATTAGCAAAACTGTTTTTAAAGACTTTATTACGCTACCAGTAATTTTTTCTGGCTTATTAGCAGCAATTTTTTGGAACCTACTCACTTGGTGGTATGGTATCCCATCTTCTTCTTCACATACACTTATTGGTGGATTTGCAGGAGCTGCTATTGCACATGCACTTACCGTTAAGGGAATCAATTACCCTTGGTCTAAAATTGTAGACAGTCATACCATTTTAATGACCGTATTTTTTATATTCCTGGCGCCTATTATTGGCATTATTATTTCGGTATTTATTACGGTTGTTACCATCATGCGAAACATTTGGCTTCGAATTGCGATAATCATTGTTGTTACATTAGGTACCGCTGTGTTATTTGATAATTTCGAGACCAATAAAATGAACGAAAACGTTCAAAAGTTTTACGGTATTGATAAATACCAAAAAGAGGTAGCTACTATTAATGAAGAGCTTGAAACCAAGCAAGGCAATAGTGACCTACTTGCTAAGCTAGCACTCAATCAAGAAAAATTAGATAAAGCCACAGTTTATTATAACCATGTTAAACCACTCATTAACGACTTTGATAATTCAAGCGCAAACGCAATTGCTAAAATAGCAAATGACAGTGGATGGCTTAAAAGTGCGGCTGCAAGCAAAATGAAAGATGCCGTTAGAAATGCAAACGACTATTTGGTATTAGAATCTAAAGCACCATCAGATAAGGATGCTAAAGCAGAATATGATATTGCAAAAGAAAAAACAGAAGGCTACAAAGAGCCATTAAAGTTATACTTAGCTGGAACAATTTCTATAGACTCTGCTATTTCAGCAGTAAACGCTATCTATCCAATTAAGCCACAGAACATAGAAAAAGTAAAAAAGAAAATAGAAAAATTTAATATCGAAAAATCATTTGCTTCAGAAATTGACAAAGCAGATAATTCAGTAATCGTTTATGGTATTTTAATTTCATCACTTATTTTCATATTAATCTACCTCTACGTAGAAAAAATAAAAACGCCTACTGCATTAACTGTAGGAAATATGTTTAAAAAATTACAGCTCTTTAGTTCGGCTGCATTTAGTGTAGGACATGGTGGTAATGATGCTCAAAAAGTAATGGGCATTATTGGGGCTGCTTTAATTGCAAGTGGAAGTATACAGGATTTTGGTCAATTGCCAGGTTGGGTACCTGTTGCTTGTTACTTATCTATTGGTCTTGGAACCATGAGCGGTGGCTGGAAAATTGTAAAAACAATGGGCTCTAAAATCACTAAAGTAACACCACTAGAAGGTGTTGCTGCAGAAACAGCTGGCGCCTTTACCTTATTTTTTACAGGTCAAATGGGTATCCCCGTATCTACAACACATACCATTACCGGATCTATTATTGGAGTAGGTGCCACCAAGCGTTTAAGTGCTGTTAGATGGGGCGTAACAACCAATTTGTTATGGGCTTGGGTGCTAACCATTCCAGTAAGTGCTACACTTGCTGCCATCACTTACTTTATTGTTACATTATTTGTAAAATAGTTTAAAACTTAGGGCACTTTAGCTTAAAGGCTTTGCTTTTGTTATCCAAAATGTAAATGAGTGAAATCTCTGAAGACTGATAAAATCTGGAAGAGGCAATGGTGTTTGTACCCCCAACATCATAGGTAAATCCAGCTCTTATGTGGTTCCATTCAAGTCCTACATAGGGTATCATACATTCTTTAACTCGGCTCCAAAGTCCAGCAAAAACTTCTATGCCATTATCTGATCCGAGGTAATAGCTAAGGGCACCGCCAACAATTAATTCGTTTGCCTGGCCTTGTTTTTGATATTGGAAACTAGTGTGAAGTGATGCAGCATTTGATAAAGAAAAATAGGCACCACCATGTACATTAACCCTACTATTTGTAAAATAAGTAGGTGTAATAAAGCCTACCGTTGGTTTTGCAAAATGATAATAAGAAGCACCTACATAAAATATATTATTATCGGAAGTAGAGCCAGTGTATAAAATTCCTGCGTTAATATCGGTTGTATTTTTTGTAAAATTATTGCCCAAAATGAATTCTGCGGAAGAGCCGGTAAAACCTCCAGCTGTGAGCTGATCTTCAAAATTTGCTTTTAATGGATCAAAACGGTACATGCTGTAATTGGCCTGAAAACCAACAGCAATAGAATGATTGGCATTTTCATCAAGCGCTTTACTATAACTTACAGATGCTGCAATATTATTATCATTAAGTAATTTATTACCACTCTGATCCGATAATATTAATAACCCCACACTTAATTTGTCATCTTCTTTAATATACTTTTTAAAAATAGGAGCATCTATAGATAACGTTTTTGTTGCGTAGGCATTATTAAATTCTGGTAATTGCGTTCTGCTATTTAATGCTGCTCTTAACGATCCACTAAAATTTCCAGTATTGGCGGGATTAATGGTTAAAGGAGATGCAAAAAATTGCGAAAAATGTGGATCCTGTGCATAGGAATATGCTTGAAAAAGTAACAGGGCAATAAATAAAAATATATATTTCATGTTACTTATCTTATAACGCTAATATTACCTTTATGAACTTCCAATGCTCCACTTAAAAGTTCAATAACAATTTGATACACATAAGTACCCTGTGCCGCTAGCTGTCCATTGTAATAACCATTCCATCCAAAATTGATATCATTAGTTTTACCATTTGTTTTTTCAAACATTTTTTGACCCCATCTATTAAATACCTGAAACTGTTTTACCTGTTTTACATCTTTACCTGCTATCACATAAAACACATCATTTAAGCCATCACCATTGGGTGAAAATGCATTGGGTAGTGCAATATGCGACCTATAATATGCATTTACTTGTAGCGTCGCAGAATCTTTACAAAAGAGTGCTGTAGTGCCAACAATCTTTAATAAAGTGTTGGTATTTGTTGTTAATACAGGCGTTAAACAACCGGTACAGCTAAGTCCTGCAGGTGGTGTCCAAACAATGGTTGTTGCTTTATCGCCACTATTTATGGGCTGCAGCGTTGTAGGTTCACCTCTGTAAACATCTATTTGTACAGGATTAAATCGAATCGAAAACGGCACATACACAACACTAATTTTATTATTTGCGGTATTCGTTTCAAATGGTACAAGTCCACTATTTAAATATGCAACCACGTTTGTTACATTTTGATTGCGTACAACATGTGTAATTGTGGCGCAGTTGCCAGCAAATGATTGACTTGTAGCAATCCATACCGAACCTAAAAACTTACTATTTGGTAGTGTGCTATCTCTATCAAAGTAGCGTATTTGCGTAGGTTTATACAAACTTGTGTATTGGTTGTCTAAACATATGGTACTCGTTATTTGTAAGCTGTCAGTTTTATAACATCGAACAGTTAGATTACTTATAGAAAGATCTACAGGAAAAACTTTAATAGTTGCAAATGTTGAATCCTCACAACCAAAAACACTGATAGCACTTGCTTTAACGACAGTTGTATCAATTACAGATAATATAGGATTTGAACAAGTTGTGCAGCTTAACAAGCCTTTACTAGACGACCATTTAATGGATGCTAATTTATCTGGTGCCGAACTGTCTTTAATAACTAAGGTTGTATTTACAGATACCGTTGTGTCGTTTGGTAAAATAAATAACCGGAATTTGAAATCTTTTCTAGTTGATCTATTATTTCCCTCATTTAATTCTAGTACTGAATTTTCTTCGTCAAACACCAGTGTAATAGAATCTAAATTTAAACGAGGTGCTTTTACAATATGGGTATATACTTTTTCGCACTTTCCTAATATAGCTTGATCGGTTACAAAACTATTGAGCATTTTTATAGGACCAGGAACAGATGGGTAGCGATCATAAAAATTTACGGAAACACCCGCTGGTATGGTATCATAGCCGTTATTACGTACTCCAAATACGACTCTAACACTATCATTTTTATAACAGTTTACACTGTAAATATTTATTTGTCCATCAGCTGCCGGATTGTTTACTTGTAAACTATAGGTTGGAGAATTACTACTACAAGTACCTGTACTTGCTACAAGTCGTATGGTATAGTTTCCGGGCTTTAAAAAATCATACAACAAGTCGTTGCTGGTAGATACCATTTGTTCGTTGGCGCCAAATTCATCAGATACATACCAATTGTATGTTGTAGCGCCATATGATTTATTGATAAAAGTTACAGGGTCTTTATATACGCCACCTGCAGATGCAATAATTCTTTTATCTGGAGAAAATCTTGCATCTACGCCACAGTTTACAATAACATTAGCTGTGTAAGTACTATAACAACTTGCTGCAGCCGTTAGTGCTTTTAAAACTATTTTATAGGTTCCTGTAGCTGTAAAAGTATTTGAATAATTATTTGCAGTACTAACGAGTGCGCCATCTAAATACCATTCATAAGTAAGTGCGCCAACACTTGTATTGATAAAATTAACAGCGCTTCCAACTACAGGATGTGGGTTGGCATCAAAATTAAAACTAGCTGCTACGTTATCTGAACAAGGTGCAGCACATCCATCACTAGTTAATAAACTTCCGCCATTAAATAAATTTAGAAACGCCATCATACGGTCTGCTTGACCTTGCGTAAACACAGATGGACAAGGACTTCCATAGTCCATGAAATTTGAAATATTATCTGGCTGATCGCTCGTGAATGGACCAGAAATAGTATCAGTGTTGCAGGAGTTTTCTGGCGAAGCACATGACGACCCTTTTGTGCTTCTATCTGGCGGCGTATCACAAACCAAGTCGCCATCGGTGGTACAATCATTATTTAAACAATTAGTGCCCTGAAAAGTATGTAATAGAGATAAGTAATGCCCCATTTCATGTGCAACAAGTGGTGTGCTCAAACTACTAACCACAAGACCACCACCTGCGCTAGCATAACCGCCGTAACCCATACGTTCCCATTTGCCACATTCAAAAATACTGGGTTGTATTTCACCCTGAATAGAATTGACCAACCAAATATTGGCATACTTAGATGGATTCCAATTAGAAAGGCCACCTAACTTACCCCCTTCTAAGTCAACGTCTATATTTTGATAGTAACTATTAATACGGTCAATGCCATTTGTTTTACCACCATCAGGTGTTCTTGTAGCCAAACAAAATTGTATGCGTGTATCAACGCCTTTAGGGTCGGTACCATATATAGCAAGATGCGCAAAAGCTTTGTTCAACTCCGCTACAGCATCAATAATCATTTGATCCGTAATGGCAGCCGCGTTTTGATTAACAATATGAAAGACAACAGGTATGGTAACAACTGGAACAGACATGGGTGCAAGCACCACATTATTATTTCCTACGTTATTATCGGCAATTTTAATACTGCGCTGTCCAGCAGCTTGCAACACCCATGCTCTAATTTTTTCATTTAGCACATTTTCCTTGGACACGTACATGGGGTCCTTTCTCAGCAATTGCAGGTAGGCATCTGCACCGCATTTTGGCGCCTCAAATACCTCCTGACCCATCGAGGCAAATGCAAGAACAATAAAACCACAAATCAACAACAGTTTCCGCATCATGATTTAAGTACAGTTTAATAGTAAACGTCAAAAAGTGAAATAAATGTTACCCAACAGGCACAAATTCTTAAAAATTACTGATACAAATCGTTAAAATTATTTATGATACTGTTAATTTTAAGGAATTTATGGTTAATTTTTATTATCTGTTTTTGTTAAAATTGAGGTAGATTTAACTACGATTTGCTGGTAAGGATAATTTTCAATGCTTCACACTGAAAACCTTTTATATGAAACTGCTTCAAACACAGATAACACAAAGCCCCAATAGTTACATTTCGGTGCTTGAAAGAGATGAGCCACAATTTATGGCGCCCTTTCATGCGCACCCTGAATTAGAACTGGTATGGGTAAAAGAGAGTCACGGAAAGCGCATTATTGGAGATAAAATAGAGCCATTTAAAGAAGATGACATGGTTTTTATTGGCGAAAACCTGCCACATGTATGGTTAAACGACGAAACCTACTACAATGGACAGCAAAATCACAAAGCCAAAGCCATTGTCGTTTATTTTAATAAAAACTTGTTTGGTTCTGATTTTTACGAATTAGACGAAACCAGTAATATTAAAGCTTTATTTGAAAAAGCAAAAAGAGGCATTAAAATTGGCGATGAAACCAGAAAAAAAATTGGTGCGAAATTAGAAAAGATGTTAGCGCAAAAAGATTTTGAACGCGTTATTGGTTTATTTGAAGTGTTGCATTTAATTTCTACTGCAAAAGATAATGAACTCATCACTACCGAAGGCTATACAAAACCGGTAAGTAAAGATGGTGCCGACAGGCTTGCCAGTGTATATAAATATGTACATGAAAATTTCAAGCAACCTATTTCATTGAATCAAGTAGCAGAGCTTGCTAATTTAACCCCGCAATCTTTTTGTAGATTATTTAAAAAACGCAACAAGAAAAAATTTGTAGAATACTTAAACGATATGCGCATTGCACAAGCTTGCAAATATTTAATTGAAACAGATTGGAGTATCTCTGAAGTAGCTTACGCCTGTGGTTACAAATCGGTTTCTAATTTTAATAAATTATTTAAAGAAACAAAAAACTGTTGTCCTAAAGCATTTAGAGTTCAGTTTGATAAATAGTTTTTCACTCACTTTTATTTAAAAAAATAGCCGCTCTTACGAGCGGCTATTTTTATGCTTAAAAATTTTCGTAGATCAATTATTTATCCCAGAAAATTTTATTAGTTGATTTATCATTTGCGCTAACAGCAGCGTAGTTCGCTTTGTTATACACGTTTTCTGAAGAAGGATACATCCATCTTGTAGGCGGAGCTACGTTAGTTGGTGTTGCATCATCATTCCAGAATTTTACAGCTGGTAAATCAGTTCTTCTAACTTCAGCCCAGTTTTCAAATGGTTGAATTACATTGTAATGTAACCAACGTTGATTTGAGATAAGTGATTGTCTTGCAGCAGTAGTTGTTGCAAGATCCCAGTTAATACCTGCAGCTGTTTGGTACGCTGTTACTTGAGCAGCAGTGTAAGGCACTACAGCAGGGCTGGTTGTGTTAGTTGTTAACTTACGGATATTATAATATTGCTCTGTAGATTGCTCGATACCTTTATTGTAAGCAGCTTTAGCAGCTGTTAAGTTACCAGCTTTTAAATGTGCTTCCGCTAAATGGAATGATACTTCTGCAGCATTAATTAAAATACCAGGGAAGAACAAGTTTCTACTTGTAGTAGAACGGTTGTACATCGAAACAGTGTTGGTTAAAATCAACGCATCTGTTACAGAAGCAGCAGCCATTTGATCAATACCTCTGTATACACCAGCAGCTTTATCACCTGGTTCAAATAAAACCGGTAAACGTGGATCGCCATTTGTTAACATATGGTTGATCATTGTTGCGTTTGCAAGATTACCATTCCAATCTTCTAAACCACCTTGGAAGTTGCTACCAGCAACTGGTGTGTTTAAGCTAAATACATTGATTTGGATATTTTCTGTATTTGCGCTTACCAATGGGAATGTTGCAGGCGCTGTTGCCATTTCATTGATTTCAGAAGTAGCTCTTGCACCAAATTCTGTAGAACCAGATACGCGCGTAAGCATTCTTAAACGAAGTGAATTACAGTATCTAGTCCAAGCAGTTTTATTACCCTTCAAGATAAAATCTTGGGTATCAAACGCTGTTTGAATAGCAGCAGGAACTTTTAAACCGTTTAACTCTGTAGAGAAAGCTTTTAAATCATCTAACATTTTAGTGTAGATGTCTTGTGCTTTGTCATACTTAGGTAAAGAAGATAAATAATCTCCACCGTTGGCACTTAACATACCAGCACCAGACCAAGGAAGATCACCATGAACGTCTACCATTTTCTGTGTGTAATCATAGAAATAGATAGTAGCAGCAATCATGAAAATTCTTCTCTCTGCTTGGTCAGCAGGAGATAAAGCTTTGTTGATTTTTACCAACTCTTTGTACTGAGACAAAAAGTTATAATAAGAATTCCAATGATCAGAAACAGCACCACCACCAGGGATGTACTGACCTGTTGCATTAGACCAACCCACAGACTGTGTGTAGCGGTTGTTGGTGATTCTTTGAACCACAAAATAGTTCCAGTAACCTGGCATGATATAGCCAAGGTTTGAGTTCACGAATCCAGAAAATTGCTTCTCTACAGAAGATACCGCAATTTTAGAAGGATCTGTATAGCTTTCAGCGAAGTCTGTTTTCTTACAAGAAGAAACAACTAGCGCAACTGCTAAACTTGAAATGAATAATATTTTTTTCATATAATTTTTTTAAAATTTTCAGAGAAATTAAACCTTAGAAAGAAGCTCTTAACATCACACCAAAGCTTCTAGTTGAAGGGTTACCACCGGCGTTGGTTAAGTTTTGAGCCCAACGTGAACCTGCAGTAGTTTGCTCCGCATCTAAGTGTTTAAGTGTACGATAGATATAAAATAAGTTACGTCCAAATACAGAGAACTGTAATTTTTTCGCACCAATCATGCTAGCAACTTTGCTTGGCATATTATATCCAATGGTAACTTCTCTCATCTTAACATATGAATTCTCTACGATGTATAAATCATAACGAGATGCACTGTACTGAGGACCACCCCAGTTGTAGGTATTCCAGAAATAATAAGATTGAGGAACAATGTTATCATTTTTAGAACCGTCAGCTTTAACACCTGGTAATAACATACCATCGTTAAATACTTTTTCGCCCTGAGGACCTGCAGCAGCATTGGTTTGTGTATACTTACCAGACGTTTTGTCTTTGTAGTAAGATAAACCACCGCTTTCTTTATCCATAAACTGTAAGCTCTCTTCTAATAAACCACGGCTAATCATCCAGTTAATACCAGTAGGCATTACATAACCACCATAACGGAAGTCAACCATCGCGTCAAAAGAAAAGTTCTTATACTTAACAGTGTTAAACCAACCACCAATTAATTTAGGCATTGCGTTACCCACTTTGTACATTTTGTTAGGATCAACAGCATAGATACCGTCAGGTCTAACAATTTGCTCACCTTTAGCATTTGTTAATACAGGGTGTGCGTAAAAATCTCCCATTGGTTGACCAACAACAGATTTTAATTGAGCAGCGTTACCATCAAAATCAGCGTGCAATAACTCAGTTAAACCTGGTGCTAATTGCTCTACTTTATTTTGGTTTTGTGCTAAGTTGATACCAGTTTCCCAGCTAAAGTTTGCTTTTTTGATTGGGTAACCGCTAATAGTAACTTCAATACCTGTATTTCTAAGGGTACCTACGTTTGCTAAAATTGAAGTAGCACCAGAAGTTGCTGGTAATGAAAGTGGTAGAATTTGATCTACAACTTGTGCATTATAGTAGCTCGCTTCAAAAGTTACACGGTTATTAAACAATCTTGTTTCTAAACCAAATTCAAATTCTTTCTTTTGCTCTGGTCTGATTGCATCATTACCAAAGTTAGAAGGAATGTTTGTAAATAATACTGGGTTACCACCTTGGCTACCTAATGTATTTTGACCATACGCAACGTTTGCTAAGTAAGCATCAGGGAAGTTACCCACGATACCCCATGAACCACGTAATTTACCATATGATAACCATGATGGCATTTTAAGCGCGTCAGAGAAGATAAAGCTTGAGTTAACAGAAGGGTATGCAAAACTATTGTTGTTAGGATTCATAGTAGAAGTACGGTCTCTACGTACAGTTGCTTCCACAAATAAATAGTCTTTGTAATTTGCATTAAAGGTACCTAAAAAGGCATCTTTAGTAATTGCCATACGAGAAGATCCTTGACCAGGTACGTTCATAGACGCAGCGATATCATATAAATTTTCTGTACTTAAACCACCAGATGTACCACGAGTAATACGCAACATACTTTCGTCTGTAGCAGTATAACCACCGAGAGCACTCACTTCTAAATCGTTGTTGATTTTTTTAGTGTAGGTTAATAACGCATCACCATATAATGTGGTGTTTTGTGTTTGACCTAAACCAAAGTAACCAGAGTTACCAAACGCTAAAGGAACTTCATTAGGTTGTCTAGTTTCATCTTTAGCAGAAGTAAAGTCTGTAGCGATACGCGTACGTAACTTTAAATCAGGTAAGATAGAATAGTTGTTGGTCATGCTCGCAATTACACGGTTACTTACCTCTAATAATTGGTGCATTTTTACACGGTATGCATAATCAGCGATATCACCTTTAAAGCCAGCGCCAGCGGTAAAAATATTTTCTGATGGCGTTGCACTTTGTTGGGTACCAGTACGGTATCTATAACCTTTAGAAGTTACTGCTTTGTTCATGTACCACTCACCATTATCAAAACGACCAATCATACCTGTAAAGTTGTTGATCATACGATCAATAGAGTAAGGACGGTTGTTGATTGTTTGGTTGATATAGTTAACCATTACATCCGTAGTAAACTTAGGAGATAGTCTGAAACTTGTATTCAAGTTCATGGTATTTTTTTCACTACCAGAATTCATACTGATACCTTCGTTTGCCTGTCTAGTTAAAGAGAAACGAATGCTCGCATTATCTGTTGCTTTAGAAACCGCAACGTTAACACTTGAGTTCGTAGCTGTTTGGAATAAACCTGCATAGTTATCAGGTTGTGCAGAGTAAGGGATAATACGGTTGTCCCAAGTTAAAATAGGTTGACCATCAAATTTAGGACCGTAGTTGATACTAAAGTTACCTAAGCTTCTTGTTTCTTTAATACCATCACCATTTAAGTCATGATATAAGAAACCAGCGTCATCTTGACCGCCATTAGAAATTAAGTTAGAAATACCATATCCACGAACGTTTTGATATCTTGGTAAGTAAGCAATTTTATCAATGCTGTAGTTTGTAGAAACGTCTACACCTAAGCCTTTTCTATTTTTGCTTGCTT
>Ga0222712_10001987_pt1 | contig 24245 bp, 19 predicted proteins | sample C33_657DmetaG_FD_165043 | JGI IMG/M metagenome (GOLD analysis project Ga0222712, IMG submission 165043) | Estuarine water microbial communities from San Francisco Bay, California, United States - C33_657D | ecosystem: Environmental > Aquatic > Marine > Unclassified | place: USA: California... | reverse complement strand
AGGACGACGCGTGCGAGGTGAATCGAAATATCGACAAAGCGAATGCGCACCTTATCCATGGCGAACGCGCGGCGTCGTCGAGAGAGGTCGATCGATGCGCGCGCGCGCGAAGGCGAGGACCAGGGCTTGGCGTGGGCGTGGGCGTACACCGCAACGCGTGGAGCGCTGATGGACGCGACGACGGCGTGCATGAGCGAGCGAGAGAGAGAGAGAGTATGAAAGGGGGGGCGTTATGTATACATTTTCGATGATGACGTCGAGCGACGCGATGGATGGATGAGATCAGTCGTTCTAACGCGTCGGCGAGCTGACTTGACGGTGAACGGCGACGAGGAAGTCGGCGTAGGAGGCGGCTCCGTCGACGTTCGCCGCGCCTCGGTCTTCGACGAGATACGGGAAAAGCTGCGTCTCGCTCGGATGGCCTTGAATGACGACGGTGAGCGCTAAGTGGCGCGCGCGAGAAGCGCGAGCGCGAATGTCATCGACGATTGCGCGCACGCGCTTGGATACGTCGTTTTCAGATTCGGGCAAGACGCAGTCCACGTCCGCGCTCGGCGGGCCTCGCGGGCCGAACAATGCGCCGACAAAGTTTGGGTCGAGCATTTTACCCAACCAAAGCAACAAACGACGACCATCGTCGACCAAATACGCGCCACGGGCGTCTATTCTTTCGCCAGCTAAAACCGTGCGCGGAGGCAACATAACTCGGTCGTATTCATCCTTCGTTCCTGACTCTTTTGGCATGGAATGAAGGGCGTACATCGAGGGATACAACATCTTCAAGATTTCATCTGTGGACGCGCTCATGAAGTCAAAAACCGAGGCGATGCGCTGATCGACCGGAACGTCTCTAGCGCCCCCGCGCAGAGCCGCGCACTTACACGCGGCGAACATAAACAACGGCAGCAGCTTCATGCTGTCGGGAAAGATTAGCCTGTTGAATGCTCGCGACGCTTGCGTGTTGAGCAGCTTGAATTCGCGCAACGTGGCGACGAGTTTGGACATGACAGCCTCTCGCGCGTCTTGCAAGCGCACCGTGAGCGAACGCTCGACGCCCAATCGCGCCATAAACGCTCCCATGGCGCCGCCGTCGACAGCGCGGTACATCTCTGCGATATCTGTTACCACTGGTACCGCCATCGTGTGTACGCGAATTCTGCGCTCACCCTCTGCCGAGGTGTACAGCAACGCGCATTGCAAATAAGAGATGTTCGTGCTAGGCACGACTTCGTCGTGCGCAATGTGAACGCCGTACGCCTTGTCGCCATCTGTCGCTGGGAGTGCGAGCAAATCCATTGAGCGGATGAAGAAGTGGCCGTTGAACGCGCAGATTCTAAATCCTCGACTACATCGCACTCGGCACACCGCCTCCCAAGCTGTGAATCTCTCAAGGTTGTTGCGCAATTCCTTTTCGAACTTAAACCCATCTTTTTCGAGGGTGAATCCAGGGTAGTGATGCAACTCACCGCCCGTGTACTTCGACAACACCGCCAAGGAGGCGAGATCGCTGTACGGAGCGGCAATCGTGTACAAGTCGATGCAAATTTGTTGTCTCGAGCACTCGGCGGATATCTTTTTGAAGAACCCATCCACGGGTCCGCGAAGCAAGTGTTCTCGCGTCGCGTCCGCGCTTGCTCTCGCGTCGTCTCTGTTTACTAATCGCCCTGCTCCGAGCGTGGGCAAGCACGACTGGAATACTAACAGTTTCCCGCCGACGTGCTGCATCGCCATGAATGCCGCTTGGATCGCAGGACCCATAGCGCTCTCCATGTTTTGCGTCTGCAAGAACGACGAACCAGCCATGTCTAAAAACGCTTCAATAACTGCGCGCGACTCTGTTAGGTTCACCAGTAAATCGTCCGGCATAGGGCAGAACGGATCGTCGAGCTCGGCGACGACCATCATTTGCGGTTGCGACTGAGTCGGCTTCAAGCTGTAAAAGTGCAGCGTTGAGTCGTACGTCAAAAACCCAATGAGCGTGCGATCGCTCTTCTTCTCTAGCGCACCGAGGGAGATGCGGATCGTCTCCAGCGTTTTCTTCAGGAACCCGCTGTTCACTGACGTGTGCGACACGTCCAAGACAAAAAAGTACGCCGGGGGCATCGGAGGTCGAACCATGTATTCTTGACTCGCTAAAAACTCAACCGATCCGCTGTTCAACTCTGGGCGTTCTGCGATGTCTCTACGAACACCGTTAGCATCTAAGGTGCAAAAATAATCCACCGGTACTTCGTTCGGGAGCGCGCAGACATTGCACCTAAAACGGCGCCCGCCATCGGTGAACTGCACGAATGGATTAATGTACGTTCGGCACCGCCGGCAGCGCACGATGCCCGAACTCCCGAAGTGCGCCGTCTGCACCACGTGCTCGTCCCCTGGACAAAGGGGTTGGACTATGCAGCCTATTGGCATCGCAAAACGCGTCTTCAAGCTCGGGTTCGCGGGCAAAACACCGCACGTCAGGCGCATGTACTTTGGATCGCACGACAGTTCCAGATTCGGTCGCGGCTGATCGTCTCCCGGACGAGGAAACGTCGCGGGATCCATCCCGGGTTCGCCTCCCGGACCACCGCCGGGTGCGAGATTTAACGATGCGAAATCTTCCACGAAATTCATCGAAGGCGCGTAAGGCGCGGCAGGCTGATACCCCATCGCTTGCGGGGGCGCGCCCATCGCTTGCGGGGGCGCGCCCATCGCTTGCGGCGGCGCCCCCATCGCTTGCGGCGGCGGCGCGCCCGGTGGCATCCCCCCTGGCCCTGAGATCATCCCTGGAGCCATCATCGGCATCGGCATCGGCACCCCCCCCGGAGGCATCACGAGCGCGCCGTACGCTCGCCCTCCGACCCCCGGCGGCGTTCCCGCCGCCGCCGCCCCGTACGCCGACGCCGCCCCTCTCGGCGGCGTCCCTTGACCCGCGACGCCGTACGCATACCCCGCTTGGGCGCCGTTCGCGACAGCGGGAATCATCCCCATCGGCATCGGCATCGGCATCGTCGAAGGGGCGAGCGTTTGCGCGCCGACCGAGCGCGCCGCCGATCCGTACGCCGCGCTCGCGCTCGCCCCCGATGGATGAGCGTGCGCGAAAGACGACGCCGCATTCGCGTTATGCGCGCTTGAACTCATCGCCGGCGCGCGCGGCGGCGCATTCATCGGGGCGTTCGAAGCGAAAGACGGTGCGTTGAACCCGGCGCCGGCGTCGCGGACGTTCCCGGACGCGCCTCGCCCGGGCGCGCGTTGCGCATCACCCGGCAACGCGTGCGCGTCAGCGTGCGCGTCGAACGCGTTCAAAGGCGCAGTGCGAGCGCCGTACGGCGGCGGCGGCACCGTACCGGCGATCGGCGGAGCGCCGTACATGAGTCGCTGAATGACGCTCGCGCGCGGCTTCGCGACGACGAGCGCGCGCGATCGCGACGGTGGCGCATCGCATCACATCACCGCGCGATCGATCGCGCGCGGCGAGAGCGGTGAACATGACGCTCGCGATGAAGGCGTCGATGAGTCGCTTCACGGCGAATGGGCGAGAGGTGCGACGCAAAGGGCGACGCGGCGACGCGGATGCTCGCTCGCGAATGCGATCGACCGAATGCGATGAATGGCGAGCAAAGCGTCTCACCGCGGGCGATCCGAGCGTCATCGTGCGAACGAACGTGAAAATGGGGGATAGGAAGAGACCGTTCATGCTCGCGGCGTCGCGCGCGACGGCGGAATGCCTGGGTAAACCGGAGGAGTACGTAGCGGTGATGGCTCTGGATGGGATGGATATAGTTTTCGGCGGGAGCGACGCGCCTTGCGCGCTGTGCTCGGTGGTGAGCATGGGAAGCATCAACTTAAAGAATAATAAAGCGTTGAGCGCGGAGTTGTGCGAGTTGCTCGGGGAGTTTGGGGTGGCTGGGACGCGCGTGTACATAACGTTTGACGACTACGCGCCAGAGAATTTGGGATACGATTCTGCGACGTTTGCGGGGTGATGCCGAGGAGGAGGACGAAGAAGTAATGGAAACTTGCTCAGTCTCTACGCTAGTATTCGTTGTACAATCACGCGCTAGCAGCTATCTACCTATACGCGCATACGTCGCCGGAGGTCGCGGCTGCGCACCGACGCGCCGATCAAATCATCTTTAACTTCACAATGTCGCTAGAATCCGGGAATCCATCGACGAGCAACACGTTTGGATCGGTGTTCAACTCATCGACGATTCCGTGCCAATAAATCACCATCCCCGGCCCGAAGCGATTGACGTACCCTTGAAACTGCTCCACGCCCTTCTCCAAGTGCACGGCGGGGTCCGAAAACGACGCCTTTGAATCTATCCAATTCACGATGCGCCCTCGTACGGCGATCGGGACATCGAGCTTAATATCCGGCGTCTTCGCGTGACCGTCGGCGCGCAAATCACTCTCGGTGACGAACGGAATACCCTCATTCGTGAGCAACTCTTCTAATAAATCCTCGTACTCTTTCCCGGCGTTTCTCCGCAACGCGTCCACCGCCGGCGACGCTTGGTGATCCCACGCCACCACGCGCTCGACGTCCGCCCTCAGGCGCGCGCACAACTTCCCCCCGTACTCCTCCGCGCCCGTTCCTCGCTCCGGGACGTCGGGTATTTTCCCAAACGGGTCCCGCAGCGCCGCCCCGGCGCGCGCTCGTCCGCCGCTTAAAAAATATTCCAACAGTAACCGCAACAACTGGCACGGAGGGAAATCTATGTTGTTCGCGATCGCGAACACGTCCTCGCCTTGCGCGTACCTCTTCGCGTACGACTCGATCGCCCTCGCGTGTTTCCCGTGCGCCATTCTCAGCTTTCTCGATCGCTCTTGCGAGTACACGCTCACCAACGCGTCCCGCGTGCACGCCGGCGCGAGCGCGCGCGCGCGCGCGAGATCGGGGAACTCCCCGCTCGTTCCTTCGCACAGCGATGCGCGAACGCGTTCGTACGTCTCCAGTTTCATGTCTTCACGAAACGAACGCGGTGTGACGCGAAGAATGGCGCAGCGCACGCACTCGGGCGCGCGCGCGGCGCTCGCGGACGCCGCATTCCGACGCGCGCGCGAGCGAGGAAGACGATGACGATCACGATTCCAAACGCCTACGGCTACGTCATCGCGAGCATCGGTGCGATGGCGGTGCCGAACTTTTACGGGGCGTATAAAGTGCGTGCGCGACGACGGGTTCGACGGGCGTGATGCGTAGGAGCGCGCGGGCGAAAGAGGATGACGGGGACGTTCGGTTCGAAGGAGAAAAAGCGAATGTGATTGACGACGAAACGGCGATGAAACGCGGTGATTCAGGTGATTCAAGCGCGGAAGAGATATGGGGTGAAGTACCCCGATTTGTACGCCCCGCACGGACACGCGAATAAGAAGGAGTTCGATTGCGCGCAACGAGCGCACCAGAATACGCTCGAGTCGTGGCCGGCGGTGGCGGCGTGCGCGATCGTCGATGGGATCGTTTTCCCGGTGACCACGGCGGTGTGCGTGGGGATTTGGTGCGTAGGACGACTGATGTACATTCATGGATACTCGAGCGGGGTGCCGGATAAGCGACAGTTTGGGGGAATGCTCGCGCACGTCGGCGATTTGCCGTTGCTCATCATGACGTTCGTCGCGGCCAAGGCTGTTTTGGCGTAAAACGAACGCTCTCAAGACTTTTCAATTTTGACTCGCTACGTACTTTTGTTACTGCATCGCTACGTACTACATACTACATTACTAGCACTAACTGCTCGTTTTCTTCTACTTTAGTGCGATTTCCTTGTGATTGTCAATCGCGTTACGTCCGTCGACGTCGCCGACAGAGCCCATGCGGCCTCGGTTACTCCCCGTCGCGCTCCACCGTCGCTCGATCGCCATGAATGCCTCGGCGCGAACGACGTTCGTGAGCCAGAGCTTATCAGGGGGCGGGGGCGTCATCTCGCGCAAATGAATAGCCGTGCGATGCGAATGCAATGGCTCGACGCGAACGCCGGCGACGCTGCTGAGCATTTTAAGCATCCCGTCGACGGACAATCCGCCAGCGCCGGTGTACTCGCCCGTGAATTTTAAACAAACCGTACCGGGCTGTAACTCGCGCGGAATCGGAACGTCATCTTTGCCGCAAAGCAGGTCGCGAATCGCGTCGTCGTGGAGAACTTCTAAATCAACGAGTTGCTTCCTCAAATCAATCACACGCGAGTTGCCACGTTTTGACGTCTTTTTTGATTCAAACTTTTCCAGCGCTTTGACGGAGGCGACCCAAGATTTCCAGTCGTCCATGGTCGTTTGCGCCGCCTTTGCACTGAGCTCGGCCCAGGCGCGCGCGGTCTCTTCAGGATCTTCAAATTCCTCGTCGTTGTCGTCGTCGTCGTTCTTCTCTCCAGCAGAATTGTCCAGGCCCCCCGGACCGCCATCGACGTCGTAAACCGGCGCGGCGCCGGCGGAGAGCGCAATGTCGGGTGCCTTCACCGCGCCCGGAACGGCAACGTGAACGATAAACGTCGCCGATGTCAAGAGTTCGCTCATGGATGGCGTCACCGTACCATTCAAGAATTTGATTGGAACTTCTTTGACGCTTTGGATGCGCATGCCCTCTGGAAGCGCCGCCGCCAGGTCGCGCGCCACCGCCGCTGGATCGCGACGATCGACGAGAATAATTTCTAACAGCTCGGCTTCCGAAGATGCGCCGAGCGGAAGCGGCATTGCGGTGCTGATGCGCAGTCGCGAGCTGAACGGTGAAAGCGACGTAGACACCGGTAAAGTCGCGCGTCTCGCTGCGCGCTCGAGCGCCCGAAGCATATCCAAGTGCCCGATGTAAATCTCTTTGCCCTTCTTCGTGAACGTGAAACGCAAGCGCTGGCCTTTGCGACCGTCGGGCTCGTGATGTCCTTCAAACGCCGGCACGGGTGGCGGAACGGCGACGATGTTTTCACCGAAACCGCCTCCACACACGCCGCATTCCGTACATATGCCGCTGTGCGCGCAGTCGGGGACGGTTTGCCCTTCTAGAGCTTTTTGTAAATCCGTCTTCAGCCAAGTTTTGCTTATACCTGTATCGATGTGATCCCACGGAAGCGGGGCGTCAAGGCGTTTATCTGCTGCTGCGCCTCGATCGATGCGACCTTTGCCACCGCCGCCTTGACCGCGATAATTTTCGTCGCCGAGTTTCTCCATGACATCCCACTCGCCGTCGACGACTTGACGATATTTCCATCCCATACCGCTCTCCTCCACGGCGCGATCGAACGACGCGAATGAGCTCTCTGCTCCGTCCCACCAGGTATCTTTGTGCGCACCGAGTTCCCAAGCGCGCTTGAGCACCGGTGCGAGCGATCGATCGCCGCGACCTAAGAAATCTTCCATCGCGGAGATGCGCACGGAGGTGTAATTCGCTTTTACTCCCTTGACCCTCTTGAACGCCTGCCGCAACAACTCGCTTTTGCGCTCAAACTCACTCGTGGATACGCTGTGCCATTGAAACGGCGTATGCGGCTTCGGCGTGAAATTAGAAATCGTGCAAGTAATCGTCAGCTGATCTTTTTTACGACCTGTCGGGCGCGAGACGGTTCGGATCAACCAACTAATCGTCTCGGCGATACCGAGAACATCGGAATCTAGCTCTCCTGGCAGTCCAATCATAAAATACAATTTCACGTTGCGCCAACCGCGATTGTACGCGTTTTGTATGCCTCTGAGTAAATCTTCATTCGTCAAACCTTTGTTAATGATGTCTCTGAGGCGCTGCGTGCCCGCTTCAGGGGCAAAAGTCAAGCCGACTTTCCCACCACCGCCTAAAATGTCTGCGATAGAGTCGTCGAAGCGATCGATGCGTTGCGAAGGGAGCGACAACGTCACATTTTGGTCCTTCAACCTGTTTTTAATCTCCAACCCAACCGCTGGGAGCGCGAGATAATCCGAGCACGAGAGAGATAACAACGAGAACTCGTTGTACCCAGTCTTGCGAATGCCCTCTTCTACTGCCTTTACCACGAGATCGGGATCGACGTCTCGCGCTGGTCGCGTCAACATCCCAGGACTACAAAACCGACAGCCTCTAGTGCACCCACGCCGGATCTCAATCGTCATGCGGTCGTGAACCGTTTCCACGAACGGTACCAACCCGATTTGAAGCATCGGATCTGGCGTCGCCACGCGCCGCCGCGGCCGTTCAGGAACGCCTTCGCGAATGGGAAACACCGCGCCTCCCCAACCGGGAGGCGAATCATAGAACTGCGGCACATAAATCCCTTCGACGTCGCACGCTAACCGATATAACGTCTCCACTCGCGTCAGTCGCGCTCGTTTTGATTTTTTCATCGATTCCGCAATTTCTGGCAGCACGTCTTCGCCATCTCCGAGCGCGACGAAATCTAAAAACTCAGCGAACGGCTCGGGATTCGACGTCGCCGTCGGTCCGCCGGCGAAAACAATCGGCCACGAGCCGCGCTCGACGTCCCACGGTTCGTCCGGCGCGTCGTCGCGTTCCCGGGCCGAGAGCGGAATGTGACTCAAGTGCATCATCTCCAGAATATTAATCGCCGACAACTCGTACGCCACGCTCAATCCAATGGCGTCGAAACTCGACAACGGCAGTTTGCTCTCCACCGCGAACAGGGCGCGGCTTTTGCTCTTCAACAACCTCGCCATGTCCTCCCCGGGAAGGTAGCTCCGGTCGCACACCACTCCGGACGTACGATTCAACGCCGTGTACAGCACGACGTGACCTAAATTCGAGCTCCCAACTTCATATATCTCCGGATACGCCATCACGAATCGCAACTCCGCGCGCGCGAATCGCTCCGCGTCGTACGCGGCGCCGATTTCATTCCCCAAATACCTCGCCGGTGCGTGTATCGCGCTCCACTCGCGCTTGGTGAACCCCGCCAATAAATCATCATCATCATCGTCATTCATCACTCGCGCTCGCCCGCGCGCGCGCGCGCCCGCCGTCCCGCGCCCATGTCGCCTCGCCACGCGTTCGCAAATCACGCGCGAGCGCGACGCGAGCGATTCGTTCGGCATGTCACGCGCGCGACGCTGTCGCGCCTCGCGCGCGTCTCGTCCGTCGTCATTCGTCGCACGCGGGCGTCATCGGCGTCCGTCCCTCGTCATGGGCGTCGTCCGTGAAGTTCTTCGTTTTACGAGTCACAACTCAAGAAAGAGTCCCTCCGAGCGTCCGTCCCTCGTCATGGGCGTCGTCCGTGAAGTTCTTCGTTTTACGAGTCACAACTCAAGAAAGAGTCCCTCCGAGCGTCCGTCCCTCGACCTCGCCCAGGCGCCGTTCACGTGCATTCGCACGCGTTGGCGTTCATCGTTTCCGAATTATGACTCAGAAAAGAGTCCCTCTCGCCTCGCCCCCCATCGTCGAGCGGCGCGTTCGCGCGTTCGCGCGCGCGAACGCGCATTCGCCCGCGCGATGCGTCGAACGCCGAATGGAAATGGGTCGGTGACGAATCTCCAAGGTACGTCGCCTTCGAATGTGGACGGCGCGTGGCGTCGCGATGTCACGACGAGGTCTCGAGCGCGGGCGAAAACCGTCGCGCGCGCGCGGGCGAGGGTTCTCGAAGCGCGAACGCGTAGCGAACGCGGCGCGAACGCGAGCGAACGCGAGCGAAGGAGGAGGACGAACGGGGAATGAGAGCGAGGATAAAGATCGATGCGCGGTGAATGACAGATCGACGGGCGCGTTCGAATGTAGATTTGCTCGGTGGGAGCGGCGCGGCGTCGCGCGCGGCGGAAGGATCGAGCGGGGATTTGAGCACGGGGAGCGCGCCGAGCGAACGCGCGCCGGAACGAGTGTTTATAGTGGCGAATTCGCTCCCGCTGAAGATGACGAAGGATGTTGCGGCGGGGAAACCGTATGGGCATTCTTACGCGTTCGAAGTGGATGAAGATAGCATTTACGATCAGTGTCGGGAAGGGACGTTGGCGGATGGGCAATTCTCCAAGGCGATTAACCTTGGACAGTTGCCGATGCAAGTGAGTTTTGAGGAGCAAGACGCGGTGACGAAGGATTTGGAGACGAGATTTAGCTGTTCGCCGGTGTATTTGCCCGATGATTGCAAGGATGCGTTTTATAAAGGGTTCTGCAAGCAGTATTTGTGGCAGTTGATGCACTACGTGTTGCCCATGTCGCCGTCGGCGGCGAGGTTTCAAAGGTCTCAGTGGCAGGCGTACATCGCGGCAAATAAACGATTCGCGGACAAACTAGTTGAAGTCGTAAGCAGCGACGATGACCACATTTGGGTAAATGACTATCACTTGATGTTGTTGCCGACGTTCATTCGTAAACGGTTTAACCACGCCAAGATTGGATTCTTTTTGCACTGCCCGTTTCCATCGAGTGAAATTTTCAGAACAACGCCGAATCGCGATTTGATTCTGCGCGGCTTACTGAACGCTGACTTTGTCGGTTTCCACACTTTTGATTACGCGCGCCACTTTTTGTCGTGCTGTACGCGCTTGCTTGGATTATCGCACAAAATGGAACGCGGAGCGCTCGTGATTGACAACTACGGGCGGCACGTGTCGGTTAAGATCTGCCCAACCGGGGTGAAGACGAGTCGTCTGCGCAAAGTTATCGACACTGATCAGTGCAAAACAAGGCGCCAAGAACTTCTTCAAGAAATCGCCGGCCGCAAGATGTTGCTCGCGTTGGATGATTTCGACGAGTTCAAGGGTATCGATCAGAAAATCGCCGCATACGAGCGCATGCTCGAGGAGCACCCTGAACTGGCTGAGCAAATCGTGTTGTATCAAATGTGCAACCCGCCGCGATCGAGTGGGCGCGATATCGATGATTTGCGCACCGAAGTTGCGTCCATGGTTGAGCGAATTAACGCCACGTTCACGAAGAAAGGAAGGAAGGTGCTTATTTTTGAAATCAGATCCGTGCCGTTGCACGAGCGCATCGCGCTGTACTCGGTCGCCGACGTTTGCGTCGTCACCGCGACTCGCGACGGCATGAATCTCGCGCCGTATGAGTACATCACTTGTAGACAAGGCCCCATCGATGAGGCTCAAGGCACCGCGGATGGTTTCGCGCTCCCTCGTCAGTCATCGCTGATCGTCTCCGAGTTCACCGGTTGCTCGCCGTCGCTCTCGGGAGCGTTCCGCGTGAACCCGTGGAACATCGATGACGTCGCGGACTACATGTATAAGGCGCTGCAGCTCAGCGGGCGAGAGAGCGAAGCTCGTCATGAAAAGCACTGGCGATATGTCAGCGAGCACCACGTTGGATTCTGGGCTCAATCGTGCATGGCTGAGTTGCAACGTGCGACGCGCCTCACGAGCAGCGCCAAGTGTTATGGTTTGGGTTTCGGTTTGAACTTCCGCATTGTCGCTCTCAGTTCGACGTTCCGCAAGCTCGACTCGTCGGCGGTGGTGAGTAACTACCTCAAGGCCACAAATAGAAAGCTCATTATTGATTACGATGGCACGCTCGTGCCCTTGGCTTCGTTTGCTCAGCCACCATCCGCGCACTTGCTCTCGCTCCTTACCGTGCTCGTGAATGACGAAGCAAACGAGGTGTGCATCGTTTCCGGACGCGAGCGAAAGACTTTAGACAAATGGTTCGGGAATATTCCTGGTTTATGTATGGTGGCCGAGCATGGTTATTGGTTCCGCGGCGGCTCGGATGTGACTTGGAAAGAGCTCGCACCGACTGGTACGGATGACAGCGTTTTAGAATGGAAAGACACGGTGGTGCCGATTTTGGAGCAGTACATGGAAGCCACCGATGGGTCGTTCATTCAGTCCAAAGAGAGTTCGTTTGTGTGGCACTATAGAGATGCCGATCCCGACTTTGGGTCCTGGCAAGCGAAGGAGCTCATCGATCACTTGGAGAGCGTTTTGAGCAACGACGGCGTCGACGTCATTTCCGGAAATGGCACGGTTGAAGTAAAACCAAAGGGTGTGCATAAAGGTTTGGCCGTTGAGCGGCTTTTGGGTAGTGGTGATCAGAAACAAATCGTGGACTTCATCCTCTCTATCGGCGACGATCGTTCGGACGAAGATATGTTTGCAGCGGTCGATGCTCGAGCGCAGGATCCATTCGTCGCTGGCGCCTACATATATACTTCCACCATCGGTCAAAAACCGTCGAAAGCCCCGGCGTACCTCGACGATACGGAAGATGTGATCAATCTTCTTCAGACGTTAGCGCAATACAACGTCTGCCATCGTCACTAGAGACGTAGACGTCAGCATTGATAAAATTTACCGTGTAAAAAAAACAGCTTCAATCAAACTTCACGCCGCGCCGCGTTCACACTGCTCCTCATTTTCGCGCGCGCTCGCATGCGTCGCGCGAGTCGCATCATGACCACCATATGCGAACATTTCACCGCACACGCGCTCGTCGGCGCGCGCGCGCGCCGCGCGTCATCCTCGTTCTCGCGCTCCCCCGCGCTTTCGCGCCGCGCCGCGCCTTTTCAAAATCCAGCCCGCGTCCCGCGCGCGTCCATGTCATCGGACGACGAAAAAAAGGCGCAAATGCTCCGCAATCTCACCCTCGACGGCGACGCGTACGTTCGAACCGGGGCGTTCGACGCGTCAAGCGTGGACAACGCCAAGGCGCAGGTGATTCGGTTCCTGGCGTACAAGCCGCGGACGCGTCGCGAGCTCTTCGACAAGCTCACCGTGGACAAAGGCTACGACGCAAACGACGCGAACGAGGCACTCGATGACTTGCGCGCGAACGGAGTGCAGAGTGATGCGGAATACGCGGAGATGTTTGCGAGGTATAAATGGAGGAACTCGCGCTGGGCGGCGTGGCGCGTTCGAGGCGCGTTGAGAGAAAAAGGCGTGAATGACGCGGACATCGACGCCGGTTTCGCTTCGGTGTTCGCACGCGGAGGCGAGATGAAGGTGGATATGTTTCCCAACGACGAGAGCGAGGCGACGGAGGAGATAGATGATGATGTTGATTTAGAGCGCGAGCGAGCGAGGGAGTTGTTAGACTCGGCGCGAACGCATTTCAAGCGAAACGCTCGCGGGGACATGCAAGCGAGGATCAGGCGGTTGATGGCGTGGCTCGAGCGGCGCGGACACGGCGGGTCGGTGATTAGGGATATATGCGAAGTGATTAAGCGCGAGGAGAAGTTTGCGGGTGACGCGGAGCGCGACGTATAAGCGGTACGATTCGATTGAGCGGTGTCGTCTTCAATATTATGACCCGTTGACCCATAGTTTCTCTATTGTTTTTCTGTTGTTGTACACGTACCAGTTGAATCACACGGGTGCCGCCGTTTTCGCCGCCTTTGCGGCTTGAAGTAATCCACCGAGTTCGAGTGGCACGCCCGTGAGCAAGTAAATCAAGCCGAACCCGGCGAACATGTACGCGAACGTCCCGACGATGTTGATACAAAACACCGTCAGCGCGAACGCCGCCTTTTTATTATTCTTCGGCACGTACTTTCTAAAAAACTCCACAATTCTATCCGTCCCAGGTGAGATCGCGATCGAAAAAGCGAATCTCGCAGGGCGTAAAAAGTTTTGAATCATCCAAAGCCCAAAGTAGGACGACGCAAACGTCTTCATCGACAACGAGTTCACCAGCGGGCTCGCCCCCGTGGTTTTCACCGCCGTGTACGTCGCCAGCATCAGCGACGTGACGTAGAACACGTTGCTCACGAACCCATACGACAGCAAGCACGCCGAACCGAGACTCGCAATTTTAGCCTTGTCAATCTTCGCGGCGTCGGACCACCAACGCTTCAACCGCTCGCCCGCGGACGGCGCTGCGGACGACGACGACCCGACGTCCGCGTTCGACGACGACGACAAAAAGATGGGGCGTTGACGTCGCCCTGGCGCGCGCGCGCATCGCGCGTCGCGAGCGACGTAAAGCACGCGCGCGGCGGCGCCGCTCCGAAGCGCCGCCGCGCGAACGACGCGACGAGAACGTCCGACGGCGACGCGCGACTGGAAAGCGGATGCACGCGTGGACGCGGTGAGCATCGTATGCGGGGCGAACGGACGAAGCGTGGCGAGATGGCGATGCGCGCGATGCGAAGTGCGGAGTTGACGAGCGCTCGGCGGTCGGCGGAGGCTGGAAATGGAAACGAAACGTCTAATATCAAGCGAACATCACTTCAACGCGTGCGAGCCAAAACCTCAACGCGCTGTAAAACTCGTGGCGTAAGATGATCTTTACCGCGAGATTGGGGTCGGTGAGATCGACCGCTCGGAAGGCGTCGATGAAAAGCGCAGGAGCGGCGTCATCGGCGGCGGACATGTCGGCAAGGCTCACCGAGCCTTCGACAAAACATCCTTCGTTCCAGGACTTCAGTGCGTCGCTGGAGAACTCGACGGCATCTGTTGAGAATATTCGTGTCGCGTTGGATATCGTGAGCTCGAGCTGGACGACGAGCCGGGGGAGAGGCTGCGGCGCCACAAAGCGAGCGATGACAAACTGTAATCCAGTCATGAGCGATCGCGTCGTGCTCCTGGCGCTTTGAAAGGCCAACGCGCCACCAGGTGCGAGCGTGACGTTGAGAATCGTAGCACCCTTGCCTGATTCTGTCACGTTCGAGTCCCAACTCCAATTTTCCCACGACGGATTGTATCCCATCGAGCCAAATATCACACTACGGGAAACATTTGACAGGACCGTTTGAGATACGCTGCACGCCTTGGGGGGCTCAGGCTCGCCACAATCTGCGAGCGCGCACTTGCGATCGATTTCGATGTTATCAACAAGGCATAATCCATCGATCCCGGCAGCGAGAGATACGTTGACATCTCGCCGGCGTACGCGAGTCGCCATCGGTGCTCCGCAGTACAAACCGCATTCTCCATCAAAGCAACAATCGCCGAAGCGGCTCCATTCACCGATTTCCGGAGGCACGCAAGACACATTGTGGAATCCGATTCGTGGACGCACGCGTGTGATATTTCTTTGCATATGCGCACCACTGAGCGCTTGAACTCGTTCCAATTGCGATTTGTACACCGTATAGGCACTGGCAACATCTGATGGCACGTCGGAGGCCAAATTTCCCTGAATGAACAAACCTTGCGGATATTCGCGCCTCGCCCACGTCGCGCGCTCACGAAATTTAGCGACATCACGCACGATGAACATCGAATATCCAGCCGTAAGAACAGTTCCGGGCTTTATCACGTATTTCCAACCTTGAGATTCAACTATCCAGTTTGAAATGTCAATCGCAAAACCGTTCGGATTGCTCAATTTGATATACTGACTGGATGGATCAGAGGATGACTTTTGCGCGTAAGCCACGTACACTCGCGCATTCGGGGGCGTCGACGGGGGAATCAAGCCAGAGTACTGCTTGAATAGCTGCTCCCGACGCTTGGGCACGATTTGTTTGAGCAACTGGAGAACTCCTTGATCGATAGCTCGAACTCCGCCAACTTTCCATTTATCGCTGTCAATCAAAGCATCATTTCGGATCCGATCTAAATTGGCGCGCACCCAGTTGTCTATGTAATCAGTTGCCAGGATTTCATCCATGATAGTACGCAAGCGACACAAAAACATTTCCTTGGTAGGCGAAAGGGTGAGCAAAACATCAACAAGCACATTGTATGTCGATTTAGGATCTTGAACGCCGCTGCCTAAGAAGATATCCTGCGGATGGTTTCGATCGCAATACAACGGCGAATTGAACTTTTCGCACGACAGAATGCAGTACGACGTCGATTTCGCGGAGCATTCGTTTGGATTGCATAATTCCACACCGTATCGTCGATCGCCGGGAAACGCGTCCTCGACATCCCATGGTAAACGCCTCCATTCCCCTGTGCCGCGATCGCGATGCATGAAGTAGTTCTTCGTGCAACGATCGGCACTCAACACGAGAGTCTGCGCGGCCCACTCGTTGATGATTTCGGGAAGTGCTAGAACGTCATACAGGATGTAGGCGTCGTTGACGTTCCGACGCACTCGATCGATCATTTGAGTTAAATCCCACAGGTCATCAGATTTGTCGGCGTTTTCCTTTGATGCTTTTCGCCAGATCTCCGGACACTCGTTGACCATCCATTCTGTCGGATAATCTGGCGTCGCGAAGGGACAGCGTTTACTCGAATCGCCCGCCCGAAGATTTGAATACTGTTGTGATTATGATTTTTAAGTTAGTCATGCCAACGACTTCGGGACGAACAGCCCAGGGACGCACCTTCCAATTCACAGCCTTGTAAAGCGGGCCGTCAGAGTCGAGCGCATTGCGTTTGAGGAATGTGGAGTCCACCTGTTCGACGAACGAAAAGAGACCGTAGAACTCGTTATTCACGCGCACGTGTATATACTTCATCAGAGGTGCCGGGACACCAACAGCATTGAATATGTGAAACGCCAAATTTTCACGCATGTATGTCTCCTCGCCCGGCTCTTGATAGTACGACTGCAGATTGATCTCCTCGACTCTACGCTGTGACTGATCATATCGAAATTCTCGTCCAGAAAAATCGAATTTGAACTTGTGTTTTGCCCAATCCTTAGCCGCTTCCGTGGTGCCGATGACCGCTTCAGCACGTCCAGAGCCGCGTCTTCTGCAAAACACATTGTCGTAGAATAGTCCCTCAAAGTACAAGCTCACTCGAGCTCCGGCATCCGTCGTCATCTTCCACGAGTCCGGCGTATACCAGTGCAATACAGGAAGCTTCGAATCGATCGAAAACCCATTCAATAACGCGACGCCGTAATATTCCGCCCCCTCCTTATCGTTCCCTGGCCAAGGGGCCGTCATGTATGGGTCGTCAACCTGCACGCGCCATCGTACCATGTCCCCAACTCGCGTTCCCCCTGTATCACAACGAGCAGAATAGATCCCATCTCCCGCGGATTCATCCGGCCAGCGTCCATCATCCAACATCGCCGTCTCGCGTTCGCCGCCAAAGCCTACTTTACAGAATAACCTCGCGCGTTGCAAACGCATGACCCTCCTCGTTTTAATCCTCGCCTTGACGACGATTTGCGCTCCGGGCCCGTACTGCGATCCATCCAACGCGTCGAAAACCGAGATTTCATCCACATCATCAATCGCACGCGCGCTCAACACCCCGAAAGTTAACGCCCAAACGACCGCCCAAACGACCCCCGAGCGCCAGCGTCCGCGCCCTCTTCGTTCGCACATTCCTTTGCCTTCGCCTTCGCGGCGTCGTCGCGATGCGTGCGAACTGTGGCGTCGGCATCTATCGTCCCTTGGTCACCCGAGCGCCTTGGACGTCGAGCGCACGCCCTCGGAATGTCAAACTTCACGACGCGCGCGGTGGGTAACACCATATCACCACCCTCTGCGCGGCGACGGCGAACCAAAACGCGAGATATCGCCGCGAGTCCTCGTTCGACGCGCGCGCGGCGGGGTATTTTTCCACGAGCATTTCGTTCGTTATTTTCGCTCGCTCGAGCGAACGTGTTGGGACACGTGAGAGGTCGTCGAAGGCTCGTCCGTCCCGTCCGCGCCGCGCGAAAGAGGTGGTTTTAGAGGGAAACCAAAAAAATGGTGCGTCACGCGCGCGCATCGCGAACGAACGCGCGCGCGCGCGAAGAAATGCATAAGGATGAATGTTTACGCACCTACATGGCACTGACGCGTGGTTGCGACGCAGAGACGGAAGACCAGACCGATGAGGACTGATTTCGCAATCCTGGATGGTGTCAGAGAGACGAGCGACGACTCGGCGGAGGATGAAGAAATCGACGATGAAGTCCGGGATGACACCAATAGAAGAGTGGCAGAGGAGATTATAGAAGTGACTCGAGTGATGGAGCACTCAAAGTCGCATCCGAGGATGCTAAAGAGTGCGCAAGCGAGCGAGCGAACGGAGCGCCAGACGTCTCGATATTGCCGAGTCGCGTATGAGAATTAAAATAGCGCGGTGGATTCGCGGACTGACGTGTGGTTTCGTTCGAGCACGACGTAGGTAATGCAACGAGTCATGTTTGGGCGTTCGGAGCGATCGCAGAATTGCTCGATAAGTACGTGTTCAAACGGTTTACGCAAACGTGATGTAACCGATGTCGACGACGACGAACAAATGACTGACGACTTATTTTCATCGCAGCGCGCAAGATACAGAATGCGGCGCGAGCAACGTTGATGTGGATGTGTTTGAAGCGTCGGATGGGAAAACGTGCTTGAGCGTGCAGGACGACGGCGTTGGGATGGACCGAGATCGACTGCTGTGCATGCTTTCGTTTGGGTTCAGCAGCAAGGAATACTCGGATGGAAACGTCGGGAGATTCGGTATTGGTTTCAAATCTGGATCGATGCGCCTTGCAAAGGATGTGCTTATTCTCACCAAACGCGATGGTTACGCACACGCCGCGCTTTTGTCGCAGTCGTTCTTGGATGAAATCCATGCGGATGACATTTTGATTCCTATGTTTTCGTGGCGAATCGAAGTGGGTGCCGACCGCAAGCCGCGCTACGTCGCGAGTGCGCCGGCAAATGCGGCTGAATGGGAAGAGCACATGCGAGTGATTGAACGCCACGCATTCGTGAGGACCGAGAAGGAGGTATTGGGCGAAATTTCTAGAATTCAAGGCTCGCATGGAACAAGAATCGTCTTGTTCAATCTGCGTGCCGACGAGCTGGATTACTCAAGCGTGAAGAATGATATCAGAATCGCGGTGATGAACGATGAAGGTGAAACTGTCGTTGGTACAGCGGCGAATGACGGGAAACGTCGTCCGGGGCGAGGAAACGCGTTTCAACAGGCGCGCGACGCACAGCAGGCGACACTCGATGTCGCAGAGGATTATAGCTTGCGCTCGTACATGGAGATCTTGTACTTGCGTCCGCGGTGCAATTTCACGCTGCGCGGGACTGGGATTAAGTTTCGCGATCCTATCGCTAATCTTGAGCGCGATTATTACAAATTCCCAGAGTACAAACCGAGAGGCGCGCACAGCGGCATCACGCTTCACATGGGTTACCCCGCGGAGTCGTCCAAGTTGTGCGGTTTTCACATATACAACAAAAATCGTTTGATCAAGATGTATCAAAGATTCGGCTCACAGCTACAGGCAAACACCATGATGAAGGATATGCTCGGTGTTGTCGAGGCGGACTGCTTGGAGCCGACGCATAACAAGCAAGCGTTTAAAGAGGCAGACCTCGCATACATGAAATTCAAGAAACACTTGACTCAGAGCATGAATGACTACTACTTTGGCATTCAAAATGTGCGAAACGCTGGGAAAGGCGCCGATCATCTTCGTCATCGTCCCAAAAAGCGTTCAAAGACCGGGGCGAAGCGGAAGGTGAATCAGAAGCTGGCAAAGAAGGCAAAAAACCGTGAGCAGCTTGAAGACAGCGAAAGCGAAAGCAGTGAGTATGATAATGCGCCTTCGATAGATCTACAACGGAATCTTCGTAACAAGAGGCAAGCGCGTCGCGCAACGCCACTAAGTCGAATGAAATCCATTCATTACTCGATGATTGTGAACAAGCACTCGCATCCGTTTCGGGTGCCTGTCGATCCGGTGGAATTTGACATTCCCGATTATTTTGATGTCATCAAGAATCCGATGGATCTGGGAACAATTTCAGAGCGACTGAATAAGTTAGACTACTACGTCGACGAAGACCCAGATGCATACGCTGCTGATGTGCGTCTGGTTTTCGCCAACGCGTTGACTTATAACAAGGAAGGAGACGCAGTGTACAAAATGGCGAAGGCAATGTCAAAGTTTTTTGAAAACGAGTGGGCCACGAGAATGAAGATGGACGACTTTGAGTCGTCGGAGAGTGACGACGAGGACGATGATGCGCTTATCGACAAATCAAAGATGACGCGCAAGGCGCCTCGCGGCGCGATCGCGAATGCGCCAACGTCGAAAGCAAACGCCCCGGTTGCCGAGCCAGAACATGCCGACCCATTTGTGGAACAAATCATGAACATGGACGTGAATCAACCGGTTCCGCAAGCTCTCCAAGGAATAATCGATGAATCTTTCATACTATCCGTACAGAAGTCGATTCAGACGCTTGAGGATCAGCTCCGGGAGGAGCGCTCAAGGAATGCAGCATTCGCCGCTACAATTGCGCACAGCGCCCCAAACGGCTCCAATGCCGCCGCCGCTACGACGCAGAGTGAAGATCACACAACAACGTTAAATACTTTACTCGCCGCAAATCTTGAGTTGCAGCAGACCATCGCCAAGCTAGAAGAGTCGAACAGGTCTTTGGAATCGGTGAGAAGCCAAGAAAATAGCGATGCCGAGCGAAGCGCGAGCACGACGCTGAAAACAATCTTGGCTGAAAATCTTTCGCTCAAGGAGAAAATCGGCGCGCTCGAAGAGTTAATATCCGCGGGGGAACTGGCGCGAGTTCATTTCGAAAACAAGGCGAAAGAGGCCACGGATCTGGTCAAAAGTCTTCTTCAAGAAAAGAAGACATTTGTGGACGAAATCGAACGCCTCGTGGGGGTCAACAACAAGCTTCGAGCGGCGCTCCCGACGCGCCTCTCTGCTCCATCGGCCGAGTAGTATCTAGTCAGTCCCATCGCAGCGGCGATGCGGGAAATTGACGATGTGTTGTAATGTATTTTCCGTCGAAGACTGCCTAGAGCTGGGCTTTTCTGCCCCAGAGCGCGCCTCGATGACCGACGCAGACGCGCCGCGTCACGCGCGCTCGTCGCCATCGACGTCGATGCTTCCTTTCGCTCACCTCACTGCGCTCGGAGGCGCGCGCGCGCGCTCCACCGCGACGGCGACCGCGACCGCCGCGCCGACGTACCAGGAGGATTGCTTGAGCTGCCGGATTTTAGGCACGTCCGCGTGCGGCATCGGCGCCGCGGTGGTGATATGGGAGATATATAAAGAACCTCGACGAGCGTTGAGTCATCGATACGCCATGGGCGCGTTCGCCGCGGCGTTCGTGGCGTTAGGGGCGTACCGAGCGGTGCTGTAGGGGGTAGTTGACGGCGGCGATAGTGGTTACAAACTAGACAAAACATCACTTGTAGCAATCGGGCCACTTAGAGAGATCCATGTGCTTGATCGGGGCGAACGTTTTGCGGTGATACTTGCACGGGCCGTACTTTTCCACAGCGGCCATGTGGGATTTCGTGCCGTAGCCTTTGTGCGCGGCGAAGCCGTACATTGGAAACTCGCGGTCTATTTCGATCATCATTCTATCCCGTGTGACCTTGGCGATGATAGAAGCCGCGGCGATCGCCACGTTCTTCGCATCACCTTTCACGATCGCCTCGGCTCGGCCTTCCAACGGCTTTGGCACGCGATTGCCGTCGATGAGCACCCAGTCGACGTTAGGAATGTCATTAGCGCTCTTCGTCATCGCCTCCAACGTGCACTCCAAAATATTTATCTCATCGATGCGGTCTTGATCGATGACGCACACGCCGTACTCGATATTCTTATTTGCCATCAGTTCCCTGAAAATCTCCTCCCGCCCCTCCTCTGTGAGTTGCTTGGAGTCGTTCACACACTCGATGACGCAGTCTTGCGGGACGAAACACGCTGCCGCAACCACGGGCCCGGCTAACGGTCCTCGTCCGGCTTCATCCACGCCCACCACGCGTAATCGCCCCGCTGCCCAGTGCTTTTGCTCGTGCGATCGATCGGGCCCGGGACCGAGCGCCTTTTTCGCTCGCTTGGCCGGCGATGCTTCAAACACTTCTGGCTTGGTACTCTTCCTCGCCGTCTTCCTCGCCGGCGTCGGCGCTTCATCAGCGGGCTTTTTGTCGCTCGCGGGTTTTGACTTGTTCGATTTCATAGATTTCGTCGCCGCGGCGTCGGCGTCGTCTCTCTGGGGCGGTTTAGCCACTGCCGCGGTGGCGAGCGTCTTGTTGTCGCTCATGTTGACGCCTTTCTGTAACCACGCGCCGAGACCGGGCTGCTTCTTCGGCGCCACACCACCGGTGACGGTAATTTTACTCATATTTATAAATCGATTATGTGCGCCGAGAGCGGATCTGTACATGCACACAGTGAGGTGGAGCAACGCGTGCAAGCTGTCGACGCCAGTGTTTGAACTTTGTGCTTGGGACGGAGGCGCGAGCGTTGTAAAAGGTGAGCGAATGCGTAGACCTATGACATCATGTTCTAGTAGCGAAAAGAAGCCTAAGGTGGGGATTGCATTTGAGCCATGACCAGCCACGACAGGGCGACGGTGCCGAACGTGACCCAACCAGCGACGTCCCACCAAAAATCGTTCTCCGACCCAGCCCTACCGCCGCCGCCCATGTGTCCCATACCGCTCTGATACGCCTGTTGCTGCGCCGCTTGCTCGGCCAACTGGCGCTGGAGCTCAGCATGTAACCCCGGGGCTTTATCCGTCATCTCGAGCGCCTTGCGGTAAATCTCATTATTCGGCTCTTCGGCGAGCGCTCGGCGGAAGCACGACTTGGCCTCGTCAAAGTATCTCATCGCGTCTTCCGCCTCCGGGAACAAAAACCCTTGGCTCGTCAGCGCGTTCCCTAAGCACCACAACGCGTCGTGTTTCTTCGGGTTTATCGCCAGCGCTTGTTCAAACTTTTGCACCGCTTCCTCGATCATGTCCACCGCCTCTGGTCCTTGTCGAAAGTGCGCGAGCTCGAGCAGCGCCCCTCCCCAGCGCGTCAGGACCTGCGCGTCGTTCGGGTGCGCCTTGTGCTCTATCTCCGCTCGCGCGCGAGCTTCTTCGAAGAAAAGCATGCGTTCGACCTCTTCGCGCGGTAAACCGTCCGCCATGTTCGCCGATCGATCGATGGCTATCTCTTCGCGTGGCAATCACACCTCGCGCGCGTTGAAGCCTCGGTCGTGCGGCGACGACTGACGCGAGCGCACTTTCGACGCGAACGCGTTGACGACAAGCACGAGATTGATCTCGCCCTCGCTCGACGTCGACGCTCGATCGGTGTCGCGCGTGACTTTATGATGATCAACCGTGATTGTTAACCTGCCTCGCGCTGGAGGAAGGCGCGCGCGACCGCATTCGAGGACGCGCTCTCCGGGGTGATCGCATCGCGCGCGATGGCGGTGCTCATAGAGACGAGTAAAGGGGATTTAGTGATCGATTTATACGTCACCGAAGCCCCGAAAACGTGCATGAACTTCTTAAAGCTGTGCAAAATTAAAAAGTACAACCACTGCGTGTTTCACGACGTGCAAAAAGATTTCATGGCGCAAACGGGCGATCCGTCGAACACCGGCCGGGGCGGGGACTCGATCTTTAAATATCTCTACGGCGACCAGGCGAGGTTTTTTGAGGATGAGATATCGGCGACGAGGAAGCACGGGAAGAAAGGGACGGTATCCATGGCGCCGAGCGGCGCGAACAAGAATGCGTCGCAGTTTATAATCACCACGAGGGATGATGTGGACGCGCTCGATGGCACACGGACGATTTTTGGGGAAGTTAGCGAAGGATTTGATGTTTTGGAAGCGATCAACAACGCGTTCTGCGATGAGAATGGGCGGCCGTGGCAGAATATTAGAATAAAGCACACCATCGTGCTGGATGACCCGTTCGACGATCCCGAAGGTTTGGCGGCGCTCATTCCGGACGCGTCGCCTCCTCGACCGCGGGAGGCGGAAGATGATCGCTTAGAAGATGACTTCGACGTCGAAGCGTTGATGAATCAGGATCAAGCGGTGGTTGAGGAAGAGAAGAGGAATCGGCAAGCGCATCAACGCGCCGTCGTCCTCGAAGTGCTCGGCGACTTGCCCGACGCGGACGCAAAGCCCCCGGACGAATCTCTGTTCGTGTGCAAGCTCAATCCCGTGACGACGGATGAAGATTTAGAAATCATTTTTAGCCGCTTCGGGAAGGTGACATCGTGCGATGTTATTCGAGACTTTAAGACGGGAGCGAGTCTTGGGTACGCGTTTGTGAATTTTGAGCACAAATCTGAGTGCGAAGCCGCTTACTTCAAGATGGATAACGTCCTGATTGACGATCGCCGCATTCACGTTGATTTTTCGCAATCCATGCATCACTTGTGGAAAAACTTCAGGAAGTTTGGGAAGAACGGCGGCACGGTGGAGGACTTTGACGCGGCAGATGGTAAAGGCCGACGCGGTGGCGTGAATCGAACGATTCAAGGTTCGGGACGCACGTTTGAACTCAAGAACAGCGCCATGGGGCATATCAGCGGCGGAAATGCGCGGTATGCTATGGTGCAATCGGATAGGGGCAGTGATAGACATAAAGACAGCAAATACGATGGACGAGAACGCGATAGACGAGAGCGCGACGACCGCGATAGACGAGAGCGTGACGACCGCGATAGACGAGAGCGTGACGACCGCGATAGACGAGAGCGTGACGACCGCGATAGACGAGAACACGATGGGC
>Ga0222712_10001986_pt1 | contig 24261 bp, 39 predicted proteins | sample C33_657DmetaG_FD_165043 | JGI IMG/M metagenome (GOLD analysis project Ga0222712, IMG submission 165043) | Estuarine water microbial communities from San Francisco Bay, California, United States - C33_657D | ecosystem: Environmental > Aquatic > Marine > Unclassified | place: USA: California... | reverse complement strand
CTACCATGAATAAACTCATCAATAAGTATTTGAATTCAATGGATACTTACATTCACTTTGAACTTGATGAAGCATTTAATGAAGTTATTAAATCTCGTTATCGTGATGAGTTTACTTACGCAAGTTTTTCTGAGGGTGAGAAGATGCGTATTGACTTAGCCATCCTATTCACTTGGCGACAGATTGCAAAGATGAAGAACTCAGTGAATACAAACTTGTTATTACTTGATGAGATTTTTGATTCTTCATTGGATACTGCAGGAACTGATTACTTCCTTAATCTGATGAACCAGTTTGGTGAAAAGTCAAATATCTTTGTTATCTCGCATAAAGGCGATCAACTCTTCGAAAAATTCCGTAGCGTTATTAAATTTGAAAAGAGGAACGATTTTAGTGTTATCGTATAATGGAATTTTGGCAACAAATTATTCCAAAACTTATCAGCATGATTCTATCATGGTTGGATCAAGGTAATTTGCGCAATAGAGTTTATGAGCAGAAAGATAGAATTGAAATTTTAGAAACTGCATTGGATGATATTGGGCGAATGAACAAAGATCCTCTTATTGCAAAAATTGTTGAAAACACTCTGAAACGCTAAACCCCTACGTCCTGTAGGGTTATTTTTTCCATTAAAATCAACGACTTACGATAGTGCTTTACAAATAATCAAAACTCGGGCATAATTCTACTATAGAATGGAGAAAATTATGCAAAATCAGTGGAGTAGTTTTGACGACTTTGAATTAGCCAGTCTTTGTCATAAGTATGACATTGGCAACGTGTGTGAGTTTGAACACATCCTACCGATAAAGTTGTCTAATCGTGATGTGGTTGAGCAAGCATTGACTGAGTTTGAATTTGATATGGCATTCGGAGAATAAATTATGGAAATTAAATCTAGCGATCTATCCGCAAGACTTCTTGCAACTGAGAATCTCTCAGTGGTTCGTGCAAGAACTCGCACTGCATCTTTCGACATCAAGAGTCGTGTGTTGACTCTTCCTATGTGGAAAGAAATGTCCCCAGAAATTGAAGATATGTTGATTGGTCATGAAGTTGGTCACGCACTATACACGACTGACGCATATATGAAACCCATCGAAGATAACCCAAAAATCCGTGGTTATTTAAACGTCATCGAAGACGTGCGTATCGAGAAACTAATCAAACGTAAATATCCAGGTCTACGTAAACGTATGAGTGATGGATATAAACAACTCAACGATCGTGACTTCTTTGGTGTTGGTCAGGTTCAATCAATGAACGATTTGTTGCTCATCGACAAGATTAATCTTTACTTTAAAGCAGGTGCATTCTGTGGTGTTAAATTCACACCTGAAGAAAAGAGTTTTGTAGAACGTGCTGAACGCACCGAAACCATTGACGATGTCATTGCTTTAGCAACTGACGTATATGAATTTTCCAAGAAACAAATTGAAGATCGTAAACAGCAAGCCATCGAAATGGGCGATCCTGAAGATGACGATGGTGATTCTGAATATGATGAAGATCCTATTGAGGGAGATTTTGACATCAACTATGACGAAGAGTTTGATGAAGAAGAACTCGATGATATGGAGAAATTGGATAAACCAATCCAGAATTCAAAATCGTCCCAGCAAAACGATGAGCAGTCCAATGAACAAGATGATCTTGAGTCAAAGACTGAACGCAACTTTGCCAATAAACTAAGCGAACTCGCTGACGAAAGTACTGAGTATAACTACTGGAAGTTTGACAGTGAATATATGGACGAAGTTGTTGTTCCATTCAAGAAAATTCTTTCAGAAACAAAATCACCAGAGCAGTGGCTTGAGCCGAGTGATGAGAATCCACAACGAAGATATAATTATTGGAGCGAAGAAGATATCTCCAATATGGAAAATAAACAGAAGAAAGATTTTGAACAATTCAAAGTTGATTCTAGTCGTGCAGTGAATTATCTTGTCAAAGAGTTTGAGATGCGTAAGAGTGCTACTCTTTACAAACGTGCTCAAGTTTCCAAGATTGGTTCTTTGGACATGAAGAAAGTTTATGCATATAAACTCAAAGATGATATCTTCAAACGTGTGACTACATTACCTGAGGGTAAAAACCATGGTATGATTATGTTGGTTGATTGGTCTGGTTCTATGTGTGATGTATTGCAAGATACTATCAAACAAGTTATTAACTTGGCTATGTTTTGTAATCGTGTTCAAATTCCATATCGTGTATATGCTTTTACTACAGCATATTTCGATTACAATCGTGAACTTGCATATACCTCAGATGAAGAACGTGCAAAAAGACACCAATATGAACGTGAATTCAATCAAGCAAAACTAGCGAAAGCTGAACACGAGAAACTAATTGGTAGTGCATCTAACCCATTTAATCTTCTTGAATTGTTTAGCAACAAGATGACTACCAGTGAATTTAATTCTATGTCACGTCGTTTGCTGCATTGGAAGTTTCAGTGGAACAAGGGTTATGAAACCAGTGGCACTCCATTAAATGAAGCATTGGTATGGTGCTACAACAACATCGGTTCGTTTGTTAAAAACAACAATATCGAGAAGATGACTTTCATCACTCTCACCGATGGCGAAGGACATTCTTTGAGTGCTGTTGGTCATCATCGTGGTCTTGATGATACTCGGACTGAAATTATTGGTTCTGAATACAAACGTATCAAACAGAAGCATTATATCCGTGATGAGATTACACAAAAGACTTATGAGATTACTAGGTATGGTAATCAACAAACCAGAACATTGTTGCAGATGATGAAAGATCGTTATGAAATTGCAGTACTAGGTTTTCATATCTGTCAAAATAATCGTCGTGACTTACGTTGCGCAATCGGTGCTAATCTTCCAGAATTTAGGGGTAGTGAGTATTTCCTAATTGATGAGTGGAGGAAAGATTTCCGTAGCAAGGGTTTTGCGTCAATCAAGAATACAGGTCGTGATGACTTGTTCCTGATTCCTCAATCATCAACTAAGATTCAAGAGGGTGAGTTGGATGTTAATCCAGACGCTAATGCTAAGTCTATTGCAAAGAACTTTGGTAAGTACTTGAATACCAAGAAAACTAGCCGAGTCCTTCTGAACAACTTTATTGGCTATGTGGCATAACCCTACGGATTGTAGGGTCTTGCAAACCCTCTGGAATAGAGGGTTAAAATAATGCTTTACAATAATTCAAAAATGGCGTATAATTATTGTATAGAGTGAAAGGATTGTTATGAATTTCTTTGTTATTGATACTGTGAATAAAATTGTTGTTTCTGAGGGTTTCGCTAATTTTGGTTTAGCTTATGATTACCTTCGGTCTGTTGTGTTACCTGCTGATTATCCTGATGGTGGGGTTCTTGAAATTTGGTCTGGTCTGTGAAATTGTTTTTTTATTATGAAAGTGAGTGAATGATGGCAAAAATTACTGAGCAACAAAAAGCATTCTTCGAAGATAAACTCTTTGAAATGTTCCCTGACGTTAAAACCAGTGGCACTGTGACACGCAAGCAATTGCTGGAAGTTCGTACTAAGAACAAAATTGATTATCATCCTTTGTGGCTAATGCAAGATGTTGTTGGTCGTGGGTTGTATTCAATCAATGGTGGTAAACCTGCTACTGCTGTAGTTGGGAATACTGTTATCAAAACTAAATCTGAACCTGTAGAGTCTTTCGTGGTTGATTATACAAATACTGAATCGTTGATTCCTAAGAAGGACAATAACTTCGTTCCCTTTGGTAGCTACTCAGACTTGGAAGTTATTATCAAGTCAGCAATTTTCTACCCTGCATATATCAGTGGTCCGACTGGTAATGGTAAGTCTACCATGGTTGAACAGATTTGTGCCAAATACAAACGTCCATTGATTCGTGTTAACCTTAACATGATGACTGATGAAGAACAACTCATCGGTACCAAAACTCTTGAAAATGGTAACGTGGAAATTGTCGAGGGTCCAGTTCTTATCGCTATGCGTACTGGCACTCTATTATTGCTTGACGAAATTGATGCTGGTTCAGCCAATACTCTATTGTGCTTGCAACCGATTCTTGAGGGTAAACCATATTACTTTAAACTCAAAAATGAAATGATTGTCCCTGCACCTGGATTCAATGTTATTGCAACTGCGAACACTAAGGGTAAGGGTAGTGACGATGGTCGTTACATCGGTACTAACGTACTCAACGAAGCATTCTTGGAGCGATTCGCTGTTACCTTTGAACAGGAATATCCAGCAGCAAAAGTTGAGATTAAGATTATCAAGAATCTCATGGAAACTTATTCGTGTATTGACGAAGAGTTTGCAGAGACCCTTGTGAAGTGGGCAGATGCAATCCGTCGCACTTTCGAGGATGGTGGTGTGGATGAAACAATTACGACTCGTCGTATGATCCATATCGTTCGTGCATTTGCAATCTTCAAGAACAGGGAGAAAGCAGTCCAACTTTGTTGCAATCGTTTCGATGCTGCAACGAAAGCTGCATTCATTGACTTGTATGATAAAGTTGCAAACCCTCAACCCGAACCTGTAGTGGAAGCACCTGTTGTGCAAGAACCTACTCAGGAAGTTCCATTTTAATTTGACAATTAATAGGAATTAGGGTATAATTACATTTGTAAGTTGATTATTAATCTTTGAAAAGGAATTTATTATGAAAAATTTTGCTGACCTCTCTAAAGCACAAAAAGCATTTTGTGTCCGTATTTTGGATGTATGTCCTCAGTACAAGAATCAAAAAGATCTTACTTGGAAAGAACTACTTGCTGGTTACTTCCTGTTGAAAGAACAACGTGATTCTACTGGCGAGAAATTGGGTTTCCCAATGTGGCTTCAGAAAACTAACATCGTTGGACGTGGTACTTACCAAATGCCATGGCCATCTGACAAAGAGTTGTCTGACTTCGTCGCTGCTAAATCTGCTCCCAAAGCAGTTAAAGTGAAACAACCTAAAGCCATTAAAGTTAAGACTCCTAAAGCAGTTGCCCCAAAGAAAACTCGTCTTGAGAAACTGGTTGATGAGTCCGCTGTTCACGATGCTGATGTTGAAGACTTCAACGCAATCCTTCGTGAGAATGGTATCGAAGTTTAATTTTATAGTCGAGCGAGAGACTGCCATCACTTTGCTCGATCTTTTTTTTGATGGCGTTAATTATGGAGATATTTTATAATGTCTAAACAAGATCTACTTTTGAAACATTTGAAAAACGGTAAGGTATTCACTGCCAAGCAGATTTCTGCATCTTTCGGCATTGCTCACCCAGCTTCTACTATTCGTAACTTGCGTGAGCAAGGTTATTGCGTATACGCAAACGATGCAGTTGTGAATGGTACTAAAGTTGTTAAGTATCGTATCGGTTCACCAACTCGTAGCATGGTAGCACTCGCTGCAGCAGTTCGTGGTGCCAATGCATTCACACGTGGTTAATTAAAGAATTCGGTTGCTGTGTCTACGGTTAAGTCCGTCACCACCGAAAGGCGATAGGGTTGTTGCGATCCTGTGGATGCCTAAAATTCCACGAAACGAAGCAGTCGACATTTGCTGGTTTGAGACTATAAAATGATAAACCAGCACTAATTATTTCGTAGTGGAGAAACAATGGCAACTAAAGAAGAAATTAAAAAATCCCAGAACGCCACTACAGGTGGTCGTAAATTTGATGGTAACAAACTACAGTATGGTTTGGTTCCACCTTTGGCTCTAAAAGCCACAGTAGAGATCCTTACATTTGGTGCGGAGAAATACGAGCCAGATAATTGGAAACATGTTCCAGATTCCAAGCGTAGATATTTTGATGCAATGCAAAGACATCTTTGGGCATGGAAAGAGGGAGAACAAAACGATCCCGAAACTGGCAAGAATCACTTGGCACATGCAATGTGCTGCTTGATGTTTTTGTACGAACACGATGTGAAGTATTCTAAAGATGAAAAATAATTTTACTTTTAATCAATTTGAAAGTAAAATAAGAATACATAGTTATGTTAATTTGAATAGGAGAAGTAAATGAAGTTATCAAAAGAAACAGTTGCAGTAATTAAAAACTTTGCTGGTATTAACAGCAATCTGTTGTTAAAGCAAGGTAATAAACTTGCAACCATCTCATCACAGAAAAATGTGATGGCTGACACTACAGTGGCAGAAACATTCCCAGACTTTGGTATCTACGATCTCAATGAGTTCTTGGGTGCGATGTCTTTGTTCGAAGATCCTGAACTTGAGTTCGGTGAGAAGTTCGTTACAATCAAACAAGGTAAGAGCACGATTAAATACTTCGCTGCATCACCTGAAGTGTTGACTGCTCCACAGAAAGCAATCACATTCCCTGACGCAGAAGTAAACTTCAAACTTACTGCTACTCAGTTGGATATGCTCCGTAAGACTGCTGGTGTTCTTCGCAGCGAAGACTTATCAATTATCGGTGATGGCTCAACTATCATTGCTGTTGTTGGTGACAAGAAGAATGCTACTGCCAATAGTTTTAATGAAACTGTTGGAACGACCAACAAAACTTTCAAAGCAAACTTGAAAGTTGAGAATCTAAAGATGATTCCTGGCGATTATGATGTGAGCATTTCTTCAAAGAAGATCTCTCGTTTCAAAGGTGCTGGCGATTTGGTTTATTATGTAGCAGTAGAAGCAGATTCAACATTTGAATAATCGCAGTTATTTTATTGTGAGGATATATTATGACGCATTTGAGGGAAGAAAATTTAGCAGTAGTATGTAGAAAACTCGTTAAAGACCACTGGGTGCAAACTCTAGATGGATCCAAAGCGAGGGCTGTTAAATGGTGTAACTCTTGTAGAGAGGATAAACCACTTTCCCATTTCTATTTGAAACCTGAAAAAGACAGGAAACACGACAATGATGTTAGAGATTATTGTATAGAATGTTTCGATAAACAAAATAATCTTGCTCGTAAAAAGCGAGAAGAAAAAAAAGCTGAACGTAAGTTAAATGAAATTTTTATAATGATGAATGGCGATTAATTATGATTGAATCTCGTGATGATTTGTTTCTGTGGGTTGAGAAATATCGCCCACAGAAAATTGATGAATGTGTTCTCCCTGAATCGTTGAAACAAACATTCAGGGAATATGTATCTAAAGGACAGCTACCCACATTCCTATTCTGTGGAACAGCTGGTGTCGGTAAGACTACCATTGCGAAAGCACTTTGCAATGAAGTAGGTGCTGACTTTATTATGATTAACGGATCGGATGAGGGTCGTTCTATTGACACTCTCCGAACTACAATCAAGAACTTTGCGTCAACAGTATCCCTGACGGATGCCAAGAAAGTAGTTATCGTTGACGAAGCAGACTATATGAATGCTGAGTCAGTGCAACCTGCTCTTCGTAACTTTATCGAACAGTTCTCTGGCAACTGTTCTTTTATATTTACATGTAACTTTAAGAATCGTATTATTGAACCACTCCATAGCCGTTGTGCTGTGATTGAGTTTAAGATTGATTCCAAAGACAAACAAGAGATTGCTGCAACATTCTTCAAACGTGCAGCACAGATTCTCAAGCAAGAGAATATTGAGTTTGATCCAAAGGTAGTTTCTGAACTCATCATTAAACACTTCCCTGACTATCGTCGCATTCTGAACGAACTACAACGCTATTCTGTTTCTGGTAAGATTGATTCTGGTATTCTTATTAATACCAGTGCTGAATCTTACAAACAACTTGTCAAGGACATGAAGGAAAAGAACTTCGGTGAAGTTCGCAAGTGGGTTGGAAAGAATAGTGAGTTGGGAACTGCTCCATTATTTCGTGAGTTGTATGATAATGCAGTTGGAAACATGCAGGAAGTTAGCATCCCTCAAATGATTCTTATTCTTGCAGATTATCAATATAAAGCAGCATTCGTAGCAGACCAAGAGATAAATATTATGGCAGCACTGACAGAAATTATGGCTCAGTGCAAATTCAAATAAGGATATGGTATGGAACCACTCTTATACATTTTGGTTGCCATTATACTTGTGCGTCTTGGTTGGCATCTTAGAGAATTTAAAGCAATTGCTGAAGTTAGAAAGATGCGTGAAGATGACACACTTGAATTGCTGGAACAAGAATTAGATGAAATTAAAAAGAAATATTTTCCAATTAAAATTGAGAAGGTAGAACATGGATATTTTGTATATTCAATTCCCGACAATACATTTATGGCTCAGGGAACTAATCGCAAAGAACTAGAAGAAAACTTGGATAAAAGATATCCAGGTAAAAAGTTTGCTGCGACTCCTGATAACTTGAAAGAAGTTGGGTTTGATTCATGAGTCCATTTGATTATATTAATGCAATAAATTTTACGAAGCAGAACCTATTTGAAGATCCCCAAGCACATAAGGATTATAATGCTTGGATCGTCAATAAAGGGTTATCTTATTTTCCAGATACCCTATTGTATGCCAACGAAATGAATCGCCATTATGGGATTCCTAAACAATGGCAATTTTCGTTTTTGCTAAATAGTATTACCAAGAAAAAGCGATTCAGTAAATGGTCCAAAAAAGATACCATTTCTGATTCACTGCGTTTGGTAAAAGAATACTATGGCTATTCTAACGAAAAGGCTAAACAGGCACTAAGCGTATTGTCTGAAGAGCAGTTGGCTATGATAGAACAAAAATTATACAAAGGTGGAAAATAATGACTGTTGAGATGATTTACTACGACTGGACGCCAGAGTCCATGCTTGAAGTGACTTTACCTGAACCAGATAACTTTTTGAAGGTTCGTGAGACACTTACCCGTATTGGGATTGCTTCCAGAAAAGAAAAGAAATTATATCAATCCTGCCACATTTTACATAAGCAGGGTAGATACTTTATCGTTCACTTCAAAGAACTATTTGCTTTGGATGGTAAAGAATCGAATATCACTTCTGGTGATATTGAGAGAAGAAATGCTATCGCATCTCTTTTGGAAGATTGGGAATTATTAAAAATTTTACATTCTTCGAAAGCAGATCCTAAAGCATCTTTATCTCAAATTAAAGTAGTCTCTTATAAAGAGAAAGATGAGTGGGAACTTGTTCCTAAATATAATATCGGAAAAAAGGTGAAATAAATGATTAAACTTGAATTAACTATTGAAGAGTGTAATTTGATTCTTCGTGTCCTTGGTAAACATCCTTTCGAGGAAGTTGTTGCTTTAATCACTAAGGTTAAACAACAAGGCGAGCCACAAGTAGAAGAACTTGTTAAGCAACAAGAAGCTGCTAAAGCAGAAGCTCCTGCTGCATAAATAGAATTACCCATGCAAGTACGCATCCCTCGGGATGGGAACTGGTTTGATGGAAGTACCAGCCCAAGAAACACCATCAAGAATTCACCTTAGGACCGCTAAGTTACGAATCGTATAAAGCTGGTAGTACGTTAAGCTACCGCTGGAAACAGTAACCAGCAAACCTCTACGCCCATTTGGGGTAGAGTAATTTTAAACTCGCTTAATAGGAGAACTATATGTTAGAAGCATTAAACACATCCATCGACACCATCTCTGGTGCAAAGACTCAATTCGTTAAGACATTTGTTAAAAACGAAGAAGTCGCAAAATCCCTCCAAACTTTTATCGATGCTCAGCAATCATTTGCTAAGACTGTCGCTAAGTCATCTGTAGAATTTTTCACTACAGTTGGTACAGCTGCAGCTTCTCTTGATGCTAAAAAAGTATTCGCAACTAAGTAAGGGGAACATTATGAATCGTCAATTTGTTCCAACATTTTGGAATGATAAAGAACTAGACAAATTCTTTATTGGGTTTGACAAACAGCTTGCCCAATATAAAGAAATGCATGATCAGATTACAAAGAACATCCCTAACTATCCTCCATACAATATTCGAAAAACTGGAGAGAACACATATACAGTTGAATTGGCTGTAGCTGGTTTCTCTAAACAAGATATCGATATTGAAATCGATGGTGGTAAGTTAATCATCAAAGGTAATGTTAGCAACACACCTGATGATGAAAACTTTGTATTCAAAGGTATCGCTAATCGTGCATTTACTCGTTGGTTTGCGTTGGAAGATAACGTAGAAGTTAAAGACGCAGAACTTTTCAATGGTATGTTAAAGATTGCTTTAGAGCGTTTAACACCAGAAGAAAATAAACCAAAGAAAGTTGCTATTAAGTCTAAAGGTGAAAAGCAATTATTGAATGAGGAGAAATAATGAAAACATTTTTCCGCAAAGTTTATATAACCTTAAAGGGAATTGGTTACGCCAAAGCAGCAGCAGATCTTGCCAGAAATGGTAAACATGAGGAAGCCAAAAAATTGATGGCTTCTTATGGAGATTGCAAATGAGTTCTTTAACATTAAAAAATCTTGAGAGCGCATTGGCTGGTGAGTCTATGGCTCATATCAAATATCGTTACTTCGCTAAGATTGCTCGTGAAGAAGGTTTCGAAGATGTTGCAAAACACTTCGAACATACTGCCGATCAAGAAATTAAACATGCATGGGGACACCTTGAATTGTTAATCGGCAAGCCATCCACTAAGGAATGTTTGCAGAAAGCAATTGATGGAGAGACTTATGAGTATACAGAAATGTATCCAAAGTTTGAATCGATTGCAGTTTCAGAAGGAAATCTACAAGCAGAAAAAGAAATGCGTGGTCAGATTGAAGAATCTTTTGAACATGCAGAAGCATTTAAGGCTGTGTTGGCAAAAGCAGAAAAGCGTTTCAATGCTTTGAAGAAAGTAGAAGAGCGTCATGCTAATGCTTACAAACAAGTTATGGAGACATTATGAACGAACAACATATTTGTGTAGTATGTGGCCACGTACATGATGAACAAACAGAAGGTAAATGGGAAGAACTTCCCGATGACTTCCTTTGTCCTGAGTGTGGCGTTGGTAAAGAAGATTATTATTTGATGTGATTTTATGGGGAGGAAACTCCCCATAGTTCTAAAGTCAATTTTTCATACCAATAAATAGTTGGTATGATGAAAGCAAAAATCTCACCAAATTTAATATCCTTCGTCACGATTCGTCGTGGGAATTGGGTAATGAAAATATCTGTGTATAAAACACGATATGTGTTATTGGTTGCACAACATTATTATGATAAGGAAAAATTTATTATTAAAGAATTTCCAGATCATGAGGAAGCAGCAGCATTTATTGATTTTTTAGCGGAGAGTGAAAATGATTAAAGTATACAAGTTAATTAGTGGCGAAGAACTTATTGGAGAAGTTTTCAATGTTCTCGGTGATTCTGTTGAATTGAAAAACCCAGCTACTATTGTAATTCAACAAACACAAACAGGTATGGGTGTAGGACTGGCTCCATACATGCCATATGCTGAGGAAGAGAAAGTCTTTTTAAGAAACTCAGCCATCGCCAGCGAAGCAACCCCAGCAGTCAACATGGTCAATGAATACAGCCGAATCTTCGGTTCTGGCATTCAGATCGCCCCAGCTGGCTCCGTTTTTACAGGCTAAAATCCCCATCTAGACCCTCTCCTGTAGAGGTTCTTGTCACATAAAAACTCCAGTAAAATCAAGGAGTTGCAATCCCCTACAACCCAAAGGGTTATCTAAACAAAATACTTTACAATAATTCAGGTTCGGTGTATAATAGTCTTATGATGAATGAAAAAGGAAACCTGATTATGAAAAAGTCTGTCAAAAAGCAAATCGTTGCTACTATCTACAATCGCCCTGTTCAAACCAAAGCTGAAGCACGTGCTGAATCTGAAAAAGCAATCGCTGCATTCCTTCGTGCTGGTGGTGTGATTCAGGTTGATGAACGTAAACGTCGTGCTCCAAAAGCAAAAATGTCTAGCAAAAATTCACGTGGGTTTATTTCTGGAACCAGTGGATTTGCAACTGGAATGCCACGTAAGACAACTTTTAGTTTGGTTTAATTTTAGGAGATCTATATTATGAAACTTGTTATTCGCACTCAGTATATGGAAAATTATGGTGCTCACGATTGGGATGGCAAGGGTGAGTGTCCTCAGTACTGGAAGATGAAAGGTGGCTCTGAGTACATGATTGAAGGTGTTCCACTAAACATCGACTACGCAGAAGTTGTTGCTGCTGCAGACATCGAGAAGAATAACGATTACTGTCGTGAGTATATTCTCGACTGGTCATTGGAAAGTGATGACTACATGTCATGGTTCGAGAAGTCCCAGTTGGAGTACGATGGTGTGATTGCTTGTAAAGAGCCACGCATCGATTACAACGAGTTGGTGGTGGTATGATTCTCGCCAGAGAAACCACTGTCTGGGAAAGCGAACTCCAGCCTAACCATACATATCTGATGTCAGATGGTATGACTAAGATTTATGGATACTTTAAGTTCCATAACCCAAAGGAGTTTACTAAGTTTAAAAAGTTTATTAGGTTCGATAAAAGGTATCGGACTTTCAAAGTGATAAAGAAAGGTATTAAGGATATACAATGAATAAATTTGCAGCAAATAAAATTACATCAGAAAAGCAAAAAGAAATTATGCTTATCTGTCAAGAAGAGTGTGCTGAAGTTGCGCAAGCAATCAGTAAGGTATTTCGTTTCGGTATCGATGGTGAACATAATGGTGCCACTAATCGTGAACGTCTTGAAGAAGAAGTTGGTGACTTGCTCTGTATGATCGAGATGATGATTGAAGAGCAAATTATTGATGGTAATGCAGTGGCTCAAGCAGGTATCAAAAAGAAAGAGAAACTTGCTAAGTGGTCAAACATTAAACAAGCAGCCTAATATGAATATACATAAGTTTCTAGAGAGTCTTGCGAATAACAATTCTCGTAACTTCAAAATCGAGCAACTAAACGCACACAGCGATAACGAAGTGCTACGTGAAGTTGTTCTCAAGACTCTCGACCCATTTACTCAGTTTTACATTCGTAAGATTCCTGAGTATACACTGGACAAACATACAACTACTTTGGAGAATGCAATAAATGGACTTAGTGATTTATCTACTCGTCGTGTTACTGGTAATGCAGCAATCGAATATCTTCGAATGCTTCTCTCATCTGTATCAACTGACGATGCAAAAGTTATCGAGCGTATCATCGCTAAAGATTTAAAGTGTGGTGTAGACGTATCAACTGCCAACAAAGTTTGGAAGAATCTTATCGCTGAATATCCAGTGATGTTGTGCAGTCCATTCGAACAGAAGTTGGTTGACAAGATTCAGTTCCCTGCTTATGTTCAAACTAAAATGGATGGTATGCGATTCAATGCTATCGTTCGTGATGGTAAGTGTGAGTTTCGTTCACGCAATGGTAAAGAGATAAACCTGCTGGGTAATCTTGAAGAAGATTTTATCGCAATGGCAAATGGTGTCAATTGTGTGTTTGATGGAGAGTTGCTGGTCAAAGATAAGGGTATCGTCCTCGACCGCCAGACTGGTAATGGTATTCTCAATAAAGCCAACAAGGGAACAATTAAAACTGATGAAGCACGCAAGGTTCATGCTACCATTTGGGATTTGATTCCATACGCTGACTTCACTAATGGTGTTTGTCAGGTTCCGTATAGTCAACGTCTTGAATCTTTGTGTGTTATGATAGACACTTATCAGCCAAAGAAAGTTGGATTGGTAGATCGTTGGGAAGTTGCTACAATCGAAGAAGCAAATACATTGTTCGAGGGTTTGCTTGCTGATGGTCAAGAAGGTATCATCCTAAAGTGTAGGAATGGCATCTGGGAAGATAAACGTAGCAAGACTCAGATTAAATTCAAAGGTGAACTTGAGTGCGACCTGAAGATTGTTGCAGTGGAAGAAGGTAAGGGTAAAGCTGCAGGAATGCTCGGTGCAATTATTTGTGAATCTGCCGATGGTGTTGTAAAGGTGAATGTAGGTTCTGGCTTCACTGAGGAACATCGCAAGAAATATTGGAAAGAAAATTTAGTTGACAAAATTGTAGCTATCAAGTATAATATGAGAATAAAGAATAAACAAGGTGAAGATAGTTTGTTCCTTCCAGTATTTATTGAACTTCGTGATGATAAATCTGTAGCAGATTCTGACAAGGTGATTAAATGATACTAGAAAGTAAATTGGGGCAGAAAAGATTCTTCAACCCAAAAAGTAAACAAGATCTTGACTCATATAGAAAGTTTTTGAAGACAGGTGGATGGGGTTCTAATGGATGTCCATTCTTCCTCGTGTTTCCATATATGACAATCCCACATATGATTCAGGATAAAATTATACATAGAGTATTAGGAGTTAAAAATGACAAGAGTAGCTATTAATCGTTGCTTCGGTGGCTTTGGTATTTCTGATGAAGCGTTTGAGAAATTACTTGAACGTAAGGGTATTGCATTTGAGAAAGAAGAAACTGACAGCAAACTAATGGGTGCGAAATATTATAAAGAAGGTATGTGTGGCACTGAAGAAGGTTATTTGTCTCAATATGACTTCTATGAGAATCGTTCAGATCTAGATTTGATTGCTGTGATCGAAGAGATGGGTCAAGCATCATGGGGTTGGGCTGCGGAGATCTCTATCATTGAGATTCCTGATGACGTGAAATGGCATGTTCATGAGTATGATGGGCTTGAACATGTAGCAGAAAACCATAGGACTTGGTATGCGTAAAGAACTTGACGAAGCACTATGTGCAAAGTATCCGCTAATCTTCAAAGATCGCAATGAGAATATGCGAGTCACAGCCATGTGCTGGGGATTTGAATGTGGTGATGGTTGGTATAACATCATTGATACTCTGTGTGGTCTATTGACTTCTGATTATCGTCAAGCAAAATCTCGTTATGACTTTATTAAAGATAAAGTCAGACAACCAAAGTGGTCTGGCAGTAAAGACAATATCACTCAAGAGCAGATTGACGAAGCCAAAGCAAAACTAGATGAAGAAACACTAAGGGTTCCAGTTGCGGTTCAGGTGAAAGAGAAGTTCGGTGGACTTCGATTCTATGTTCAGGCTGCAACTGATAAGCATTACAGTTATATTAACTTTGCTGAGAGTATGAGTTATCGTACCTGTGAAGAATGTGGTGCTCCAGGAAAAACATACACTGATGGTTGGCACATGACTCTCTGCGATATTCACGCTGCGATGAACGGTAAAGAAGAAGAGTATGAGTATGAGGAGAATGAATAATGTTTTATGGTAAAGATATGATTGAAGAAAACTTTAATGTTCTCCTACAGAAATTAGAACAACAAGAATTGTTTTTGTTTGAACCGATGCCATCTTATAAGAATGGTGAACGCTGGACTGATGAGTTTCGTATTCGTGATGGACACACTAAACTTGCTGATGGTTCTTGGGTCACTATTCATAAAGTAACTACTTGGGTTGAGAAACTTAAGAAAGATACTGTAGAGTTGTATGACAACTACCAAGACGCATTGAGAAAGAATGATTTGGTTGTTAAGAAAAATCGTGAGATGGAATATGGATTGCGAGTTGCTGGCAAAGCATTAAAGAATTCACTAGAATTAACTAAGGAGATGATTGATGAGTAAGTTTGTATTAGTAGAAGCTATTTCTCAATTTCGTCAGCGTTACGTAATTGAAGTTCCTGATGATCATAACGATCGTGAGTATCCTTGTACTGCTGAACAATGGGCAGCAGATACAGTTACATCTGAAGAGATGCAAGAGTTCTCGCAGTTGTGGCTGGGTGAAACTATTGTTAGCACTCGTGAGATTGCTAAAGAAGAGATTGTTCCTTTGTGCGATAAAGATAATGAATACTGTCAATCATGGGATGATGAAAAGAAACTGGAAGTGTTTGTTACTCCAGTTGGTTATAAGAGAGACTGGTAATGTTTGTATTTGATGTGGAAACTTTGGGTATTGAATCAACCTGCGTGATTTTATCTGCAAGTTTGATTTATTTCGATCCAGAGAAACAACCTGATTACCAACAATTGCTTGACGATGCATGTTTCGTTAAGTTAAAATCCAAAGACCAAGTTGAAAGACTTGGTCGCACCATTTCAAAAGATACTATTGAATGGTGGAAGAATCAACACGAGTATACTCGCAAGGTTTCATTTGATCCATCGTCAGAAGATTTACTTGCAGAAGATGCGATACAAAAACTTAAAGACTATATGGCAAAGTATCCTAATGCCAGTAAGCAAACTATGTGGGCACGTGGTTCTCTTGACCAAGTTGCAATAGATAGTTTGTGTGTTAAACTTGACATTAATCCAATTACCACGTATAATATGTGGAGGGATGTGAGAACTGCTGTTGATTGTTTTACTGGTTCCACAAATGGTTATTGTGAAGTGGACCACCCAACATTTAAAAGACACAATGTTATCAAACACCATCCAGTCCATGATTGCGCACTGGATGCTATGCAACTTATGTATGGAAAATAATAGATGATTTTTTACTCGCACGTATTCCCCTTTGGCAACAAAATGTATGTTAGAGGTTATGAAAACGGCAGACAATTTCAACGTAAGATAGATTTCTACCCAACACTTTATGTAACATCAAACAAAGCAGATAGCCAATGGCGTACTCTTGATGGACAGATTGTTGACGAGGTTAAACCTGGAACTGTAAAAGAAACACGTGAGTTCGTGGATCGCTACAAAGATGTCCAGGGATTTTCTGTTTATGGAAATACCAATTATGTTCACCAATATATCAGCGACACTTATGAGAGTGATGTTCGTTGGGACATGGAACAGATTAAAGTATTTACCATCGACATTGAAACTGCAGTAGAGGATGGCTTTCCTGACGTTAAACAAGCCAACGAAGAGATTCTACTAATCACAATCAAAGACTTCCAGTCTAAACAGATTGTGACTTTTGGCACACGTGAGTTTGAAAACACTCGCACGGATGTAACATACTTCCGTTGCAAAGATGAGCAACAACTACTCAAAGAGTTTATGATTTTCTGGCAACAGAATTATCCTGATGTTCTCACTGGATGGAACATTGGATTCTTTGACGTACCATATCTAACTAAACGTATTCAGCGTGAACTTGGCGAAGCGATTGCAGCCAAACTTTCACCATGGGGATATATCAATGAACGTAAGATCTTTGTTAAGGGTAACGAAGAAATTTCATTTGACATTCATGGCGTAAGTCAACTTGACTATCTTGACTTGTATAAGAAGTTTACCTATCAAAAGCAAGAGTCCTATCGTTTGGATTATATTGCCAGCGAAGAACTTGATGATGCAAAGAAAGAAAATCCAGGTGATTCGTTCAAAGACTTTTATGCAAATCATTGGCAAAAGTTTGTTGAGTATAACATTCACGACGTAGAGTTGGTTGATAAACTCGAAGATAAGATGCGACTGATTGAGTTGTGTCTTACTATGGCATACAACGCAAAGATTAACTACGAAGATGTTTTCTCTCAAGTAAGAATGTGGGATGCCATTGCGTATAATCATCTTCGCAAAAAGAAAGTTGCCATTCCTACGAATGGTAGATCTAGTAAGAACGAAGCATTTGAAGGTGCTTTCGTCAAAGACCCATTGATTGGAATGCACAAGTGGGTTGCTTCTTTTGACTTAAACAGTTTGTATCCTCACTTGATTATGCAATACAACATCTCACCTGAAACTATGAGTGGTGAGAAACTTTCCTGTAATGTTGAACGACTTCTTAATCAGGAAGTTGATACCTCTTACTTAAAGCGTAGAGATCTTGCATTGACTGCCAATGGTTGGACTTACCGTAGAGATGTTAAAGGTTTCCTACCTGAGTTGATGGAAAAGATGTATACCGATCGCAGTAAGTTTAAAAAGCAGATGCTGAAGGTTGAGCAGGAATATCAGAACGACAAATCCAAGAAAGAACTTCTCAAAGAGATTAGCCGACTGAATAACCTGCAGATGGCAATGAAGATTGCATTGAATTCAGCTTATGGTGCTTTGGGTAATCAATACTTCCGTTACTTCGATATTCGAATGGCTGAAGGTATTACTACTTCTGGTCAGTTGTCTATTCGTTGGATGGCAAATGAGTTTAATCGCTATATGAATAAAGTTCTCAAGACAGAAGGTAAAGACTTTGTTATTGCGATTGATACCGATTCAATCTATCTAACAATGGAAGAACTGATCGAGAAAGTTTGCGAAGGTAAAACTGACGAACAGAAAATTAAATATATGGATAAGGTTTGCGAAGAGATCTTCCAACCATTCATTGACCAGACGTATCAAAAATTGGGTGAGTATATGAACGCATATTCACAGAAGATGATTATGAAACGTGAGGTTCTTGCTGATAAGGGTATCTGGACTGCCAAGAAAAGATACATATTGAACGTACACAATTCTGAAGGAGTGCAATATGCGAAACCGAAACTCAAAGTTATGGGGCTTGAAATGGTCAAGTCAAGTACACCTGCTGTTATTCGTGACAAACTTAAGAGTTCGATCGAAGTTATTCTCAAGGGTAATCAAGCGGACTTACACACGTATATCGAAACATTCCGTGAAAAATTCCACCAAATGCCATTAGAGGATATTGCTTTCCCACGTAGTGTGAATGGACTTAGGACTTATGCTGGCTCTCCGATCTATGCAAAGGGAACACCTATTCATGTTAGAGGTTCGCTACTTTACAATCATTATGTAAAGAAACTTGGACTTGAGAAGAAGTATCAGTTGATTAAAGAGGGTGAAAAGATTAAGTTTGTTTACATGAGAAAACCAAATCCATTCCAAGAAGATGTTATCGCTTTCCCGCAAGAGTTGCCGAAAGAGTTTAGCTTGCATGATTTTGTTGATTATGAAAAGCAGTTTGAAAAGACATTCCTTGATGCAATGCAAACTGTAATACAGCCGATTGGTTGGAATGTTGAAGCCAAGTCATCGTTGGAGGATTTCTTTGGATAATATTAAAGTTATTAAAACAGGAATCAACGTATCAAAGATTCTTGCTCAATTAAAACTTTACAAAGATGATTGGAACTCTGAATCACAGATGAAAGGTGCATCTACAGTTCAGAAAGAATTTGATTTTCCACAAATAAATGCAGGTGTTTTGCAGTTAATTATTGGTGGAGTTGAGAATGAAACTCAATATGTTGGCGACACAGAGTATTGTATTAAAACACCTGCGTATAACAGACACACAGAAATTGTTAGATTTATGAAGAGAAATTTCCATGACCATTCACGTTGTGGATTTTTGTCATTACCAGTTGGTGGTAATGTTGGCAAACATATAGACATTGGTAGCTACTATCAGACTAGGGATCGTTATCATTTATCCATTGCAGGTAGATACAAATATATGGTTGGAGATGAAGAATACATAGTAGAGCCAGGAACTTTGTTGTGGTTCAATAATAAATTGCAACATGGAACTGAAAATGTTGGCAATGAAGTTCGTGTGACGTTTGTATTCGATGTTCCGCATCACAAATCTAACCCAAAATAAACTTTACAAATAACCATACTTCGTGTATAATAAAATTTTAGGAGTTGAAAATGAGTATACTAGATAAAATTCGCAAGAATAGTACAATTAAAGATTCTGCTATTCTTTCACAATCAAAGTTCTTCACGAAGAAGGATATGATTCCTACCACTGTACCAGCAATCAATATTGCTTTGTCTGGTCGTCTCGATGGTGGTTTGACTCCAGGTATCACAATGTGGGCTGGACCAAGCAAACACTTCAAGACAGCATTCAGTTTGCTAATGGCTAAGTCTTACATGGACAAGTATCCAGATGCTGCATTGTTGTTCTATGACTCAGAGTTTGGAACACCACAGGCATACTTTGATTCTTTTGGGATTGATACAGAGCGTGTTATCCATACGCCACTAACTGACGTTGAACAGTTGAAGTTTGATATTATGCAACAGCTACAAGGAGTTGAACGTGGCGACCATCTTATTATTGTTATTGATTCTATTGGTAATCTTGCGTCTAAAAAGGAAGTAGAAGATGCACTTGATGGCAAATCTGTTGCAGACATGAGTCGTGCCAAGCAGATGAAGTCATTGTTCCGTATGATTACACCACACTTGAATCTTAAAGATATTCCATTGGTTGTTGTTAATCATACATATATGGAGATTGGTATGTTCCCTAAACCTATCGTTGGTGGTGGAACTGGTGCTATGTACTCAGCGGATAACGTATACATCCTTGGTCGTCAACAAGAGAAAGAAGGGACTGAAGTTGTTGGATATAATTTTATTATCAACGTGGAGAAATCTCGTTATGTTCGTGAGAAGTCAAAGATTCCTGTTACTGTATATCATGATGGTGGTATTAGCCGTTGGTCTGGTTTACTCGATATCGCACTCGAAAGTGGGCATGTTGTTAAGCCAAGCAATGGTTGGTATTCCAAGGTAGACCAAGATGGTGTGATTGAGGATAAGAAATATCGTCTCAAAGATACAGACACTAAAGATTTTTGGATGCCAGTGCTTATGCAAAAGTCTTTTATTGAGTTTGTTAAAAACAAATATCAAGTAGGTTCATCAGATATCCTTAAAGATGAAGATATTGATGCAGAACTTGCTGCAATTGATGATGAAGAATAATCTACGTAATTATACTGCTGTGCAAAATCGCAGTAATGGTCATGATGCGATAAAGTTGACAGATGGTGCATATGAAGGTATAATTTATCAATATGGTAGAGTTGGTTTCGAAGAAGATGAAACCAACGATGCTTTGAAAATTAGTTTTGAATATGAAGTTCTTGACTACAGCGATAAGGTTATCACTGATATGAAACCCTTTGAGAAATACATAGGTGATATACTTCAAGATCTTATTCATGAAGGTATTGCTAATAATAATTTAACGTATACAGGTGGTGTTGATGAGAATAGAACAGGCGATCCTATCGAACCTGATTCACAATGAGGAGTTCTGCCGAAAGGTAGTTCCTCATTTAAAGACTGAGTATTTTGCTGATCGTAAAGAAAGTGCTATTGCTAAAATCTTAGTTCAGTTTTTTGAGCAGTATAATAAACCAGCATCGCCTGAGATTCTGGCTATTGAGATTGGAAACATTACAGGGTTGACTGATAAAGAAGTTCCTGAGTTTCTACAGTATGCCAAAGAGTTGACTAACAAAGAACCTAATGAAGAATGGTTGACTACTCAGACTGAGAAGTTTTGTAAAGACCGAGCAGTTTATAATGCGATTCTAAAGTCAATTCAAATTATTGATGGTAGAGACAAAGTTCATCAGCAAGATGCTATTCCTAATATTCTTAGCGAAGCACTTGGTGTTTGCTTTGATAATCACGTTGGTCATGACTACATTCAAGATGCTAATGAACGATATGATTTTTATCACAGGGTTGAAGAGAAGATTCCTTTCGATCTTGAGATGTTCAATAAAATCACCAAAGGTGGTTTAAGTAAGAAAACTTTGAATATTGCTTTGGCAGGAACAGGTGTTGGTAAGTCGTTGTTTATGTGTCACGTTGGAGCCAGTGTTCTGATGCAGGGTAAAAATGTTTTATACATAACAATGGAGATGGCAGAAGAACGTATCGCTGAACGTATCGATGCAAACTTACTCAACCTAACCATGGATGAATTAAAAGTTGTTGACAGAGATATCTTTGATTCTCGTCTACAGAAGATTGCTACAAAGACACAAGGAACACTGATTGTTAAAGAGTATCCAACTGCTGGTGCTCATGCTGGTCATTTCCGTGCTTTGATGGAAGAATTAAAAATGAAGAGAGAGTTTACTCCAGATATTATCTTTATTGATTATCTGAATATCTGTGCTTCGTCTAGAATGAAGCAAACACATGGTGTGAACTCTTATACATATATTAAGGCGATTGCTGAAGAACTTCGTGGCTTGGCAGTAGAATGTAATGTTCCCATTGTTTCTGCTACACAAACTACTCGATCTGGTTTCACCAATTCAGATCCAGGACTTGAAGATACTTCTGAGTCGTTTGGTTTGCCAGCTACAGCTGACTTTATGTTTGCGTTGGTTAGTAATGAAGAACTTGAACAGTTAAACCAGATTATTGTTAAACAGTTGAAGAATCGTTACAATGACCCAAATTTCTACAAGAGGTTTGTGGTTGGTATTGATAGATCTAAGATGAAGTTGTATGATGTTGAAGTTTCTGCGCAAGCAGGTTTGTCTGATGTTGGGACCAAAGAACGAGACGAGCCAGTATTTGATAAATCAGATTTTGGCAAACGACTACATAGTGAAAACGAATTTAGTGGATTTAAGTTTTAGGAGAATAATATGACAGTTAAAGTTATTGTTGCCGATAAAAAGATTGATTGTAAACATTTGATTGGTCAATTCGTTGACGAGAATCATTACGATCATCTTATTGAAGAAGATACGGATGTTTACATGCCAGCACCTTATGGTGAAGATCCTATCAATGAAGATAGGATTGTATTGAAGTTCCGTAAGAACTTCTTCACCAAAGAACAGCAAGACCAAGCGTATGCAGGTCTTCGTGAAGCTGCAACTGAAACACAGAATCGTGGTGCTGCAGCAGGTCCACGTGGTGAGAAGTTGGGTAATCGTGAATGGGTTACTGAATATGAATCTGAAATGGTTGAGTATTTCCTAGATCCATATTCTGGTCTTGCAGGAGATCCTGTTGAGGACATTATCAAACGATACAAAGGTAAACCACCTACTCCATCTAATCGCAATAATGTTTGGTCTATTGAAAGAACTAAGTCTACCAATTTTAATTTCGACCAGTGGGTTGAGAAAGTTCGTGCACTACCAAGACAAGAACAGATCAAAGAAGCAAACTTTGTTGCTGATGAATTGATTTGTGCAACTACCTACGCTAACTCAGTTTACTCTGGTATCGCAGGTTGGTTCGATCGTTATCCTCGCATTCCTTATGGTCGTGCAACATCTTATACTGCCAAGAATCCAGAGAAGTTTGCACTTGCTTACCCATTCCTACAAACATTATCCAATGGTTTTAGGGATTTACTTCCACAGCGTTATGAAGCACAGATGAAAGCAGCGATACAAGTCGATCCTCGTTTCCTAGTTCCTGGAACTCCTTTTACAACTGTTACTGTAAATAAGACTTTCAGAACTGCTGCCCATACAGACGTTGGTGATTTGAATAGTGGTCTTTCAAATCTATTGACTTTGTCAAACGATGGACGTTACAGTGGTGGTTATTTGATTGCACCTGAGTATCGTGTTGCTGTTAATCCACGTCCAGGTGACTTGCTATTGATTAACAACCATGATGTTATGCATGGTAATACGCCTATTGTTTGTGAAGAAGGATCTGAGCGTATCAGTTTGGTTTGCTACTTCCGTGAGAAGATGCTTGAATTGGGTTCTTGGGAATATGAGAACTGTCGTTATGAGTTTGTTGAATCTCGCAGAAAGAATCCTGAACATCCAATGCAACGTAAACTTTGGAATGGTGTTTCCGAAGGTATGTGGACTTCTGATGAGTGGTATGAATACTGCAGAGACAAACTAGGTGAACAAGAGTTACTTAAATATCATCCAGATTCACAAAAGTCTGGATCCCTTGATGAATTTTTTGCGTAAGGTTTATTATGTCACTACATGAGTTTCTTGGTGAAGAAAGATTGCTAGAGTGGTTCTATTCTAAGAACTCTAGCAATACTGGAACTAAAGTTGGTTATCGCAGAGTTTCTGGTAAGATTGGTTTGACCAATAAAGAGAATGGTGTTCGTGGTGCTTGGGTAGAGAAACGTGTTGCTCTATTCAAGAACATGCTTGACTTTGGTTATCGAATCATTCCTTTATCAGAAGCAACAGATCCAACTAAAGATGATGGGTTTGAAACTTTCTCTGACTATCAGGAATGTGATGTTCTTATGCTTGAGTTCGGTGGAACTAACTTACAGTTCTATCAGAAGTACTGGGATAAAACTGTTGAGATGATTAAAGCACACAAAGGTCGCATTATCTTTTTGAATGACGATCCAGATCTTCCATTCCTTTGGGAACTGTTACCTGATGAAGATTGGTCACGCTGGACTATCGCAGCCAATGCCACTGAGTGTAATGAAGTTGCAACTATTCTAAAATGCCCTATCGGCACAACTACTGTTGATTTACCAATGGCATCTGGCATGGAGTTTGCTGAATTTCATGCTGGAACTATTCCAAAGGTTGTTTATATCGGCAGACCAAATGGAAGAACCAAATACTTCAAAGAGTTCACCTCTTCTCGAAACCTACAAATCGCAGGTAAAGAATCTGAATGGGAAGACTATGATGCATTGGAGATTTGGGAGAACCCTCAACAGAGAGATCGTAGAAAGTTCTATCAACAGTTCC
>Ga0222712_10001984_pt1 | contig 24310 bp, 10 predicted proteins | sample C33_657DmetaG_FD_165043 | JGI IMG/M metagenome (GOLD analysis project Ga0222712, IMG submission 165043) | Estuarine water microbial communities from San Francisco Bay, California, United States - C33_657D | ecosystem: Environmental > Aquatic > Marine > Unclassified | place: USA: California... | reverse complement strand
TGTGGGTGTGGGTGTGGGTGTGGGTGTGGGTGTGGGTGTGGGTGTGGGTGTCGCATTGAGTGGGAGCGCCGCCCTCGGCGCGATGCGGCGCTTGATCAAGCGCCGCAATGTTGATCAAGCGCCGCAATGTTGATCGGGCGCCTCATTTTTCAGTGCGCTTTCGAGCAGGGCGCACGGGTGGGCACTGCGCCGCTCGTGTCCCCCGCCTCGGCTCCTCCTTGACCTCGCTTCGCAGCGCCCACCCGCACGCCTTCCGGTGGTACGAACGCCGCGCCCTCTGTTGAGAAAACTCAGCCGCCCGGGTTTGGCCGCAGCCTGCAGCCTTTGCAGCGCTAATCCACGGCCGGTGCGTCGCTTCGCCCCGGTTTCTTTTGTAGGAGCCGCGCCCTCGCGGCGATTGGCGCTTGATCAAGAGCCGCATCGCACCGAGGGCGGTGCTCCCACAGCGTCTGCGCCTACCCCCTGTGTCGCCGATTGGCACGGCCCGCCCCGGGCCAGGCCGGATAATCAGTGTCGTGAAGCGCGCCAGACCGCCGCTGGTGCAAGCTGGGAAACCAGGCACTGGAGGAAGGTCCGGACTGCACAGGACAGCGTAGGAGGTAACACCTCTCCACCGTGAGGTGAGGATCAGAGCAACAGAGACGAGCCGGTTCAGTCCGGGTGAAACGGGCAATCTCTACGCGCAGCAACACCAAGTAGGCCAGCGTTGACGTGGTTCCGCGGAGCTGGCGGGTAGGTGGCACCGAGCCGGGTGGGCGACCCTCGGCCCAGATGAATGGCGGTCACGCCGCCTCTCGAAAGAGAGGCGGTGCACAGAATCCGGCCTATCGGCGCGCTTCACACTTTATTTCTCAGTCCATTAGGCGGGCGGCTGGCGCGCTCGATGCGCAACTAGCGGCCCTGGGCTTGGTGCCCTACCGTGCGCCGAATGTGCCGGTGGTGACGCAGGCGCAGATCGAAGCCCTGCGCCAAGCTCAGGGTGTCTGACGGCACGGCGCCCAGCCCAAGCACCTGCAGCGTCACTTGCCTTGACCTTGCACTGACCCTCACCGCCCGGGCTTCAAGCCTCCCAAGCCCCGGATGCTCTTAAAGGGCGCCGGCAGAGCCTTCGCGGAACTGAGGGGGTTACCGCTTCGCCCGCCTAGGGATTGTCTTCATCCAAGCGGGCCAAGCCACCCCGCTTGCACCTGTAACCATTTCGTTACGAATAGTGGTTCACGTTCCTTGCTATTTTGAGAATCGAATTCTTGGGCTTCCGGGACAAATTTCAGGCTCGAAAGCTCATCCCTTGATTTAACATCGTCCGTTGTTAAAACTTGTTAAATCTTCCCCTATGACGGCATGCTCGCCCTGCGGTCAAGGTGACCCCTCTAGCAAAGCCGCTCATGACCCTTCACCACCCCACCAAGCTCCTGGCCTGCGCTCTGGCTGTTGTTTCGCTCGCCGGTTGTGCCAGCTTCAAACCCGAGGCCTTGCGGGCCAATGATGTGGCCGATCAGGCCAAGACGCTCAAGGATCAGCGCAGCAAGGAGATCGAGCCCCTCAGTGGTGTTCTGACGCTGGAAGAGGCCATTGCCCGGGCCATCAAGTACAACGCCGATCGCCAGGTGCGCCTCATGGAAGAGGCCATGGCCTATGGTGCGCTGCACATGGCCAACTTTGACAGCCTGCCCAAATGGGTGGCCTCGGCTGGCTACCGCTCGCGCGACAGCGATCTGCTGACCAATTTGCGCGCCGGCCCGAACTCACCAATTACTCCCGGCTCGACCATTTCCAGCTCGCGAAGCGCCACCACCAGCGACCTGAGCCTGACCTGGAGCCTGCTGGACTTCGGACAAAGCTATTACGCCGCCAAGCAAAGCGGCGACCGGGTGATGATTGCCGGCGAGCGCCGGCGCAAGGCCTTGCACAACCTGGTGCAAGACGTGCGCACCGCCTATTGGCGGGTGGTGGCCGCCGAAAAACTCGGCCAGACCCTGCGCGACACCATGGCCGAAGCGCAGGCTGCGCTGACGGCTTCACAGGCGGCCCAATCGTCGGCGCTGCGCTCGCCGCTGGAGCCGCTGCGCTTTCAGCGCCAGCTGCTGGAGAACCTGCGCATGCTCGAGTCCATCGAGCAGGAGCTCTCGTTTGCGCGGGTCGAGCTCTCGACGCTGGCCGCGCTGCCTGCGGCCAGCACCTTTACCGTGCAGGAGCCTCAGCAACCGGTGAGCACCCGCTGGCTCGACGTCAACCCCTCGGACATGGAGCTGCAAGCCATCGTCAACAATCCCGATATGCGCGAGAGCGTCTACAACGCGCGCATCGCCCGCGACGAAGCCAGGCGCACCATCCTCAAGATGTTCCCGGGCCTGTCCTTCAGCTACGGCGCCAAGCAGACCGACGACCCCTACATCGTCAACCAGCAATGGAATGAGGTGGGCGCGCAGATCTCCTTCAACCTGCTGGGCGTGCTCAACGCACCGGTGCAAAGGCGCATGGCCGAGCTGGGCATTTCGGTGGCCGAGCAGCGGCGTGCGGCCACCCAGATGGCGGTGATCTCGCAGGTGCATATTGCGCGCCTGAACTACGCCAACGCGGCCAAGCAGTACGCGCGCACCGACCAGATTGCCAAGGTCGACAGCGCCATGGCCGACGTGGTGACGGCCCAGGCCAATGCGCAGCGCCTGTCCAAGCTCGAAAGCGTGGCCCAGCGCACTGCCGCCATCTTGTCGAGCCTGCGCCGCTATCAGGCGCTTTCCAATGCGCAGGCCGCCGCCTCGCGCCTGCAGGCCACCTTGGGTCTGGAGCCGGCAGTGGCGCTCAGCGAGCAAATGCCCCTGGCCGAGGTGGTCAAGTCTGTGGGCGTGAGCCTGAAGGCCTGGGAGGCTGCTGAACTGCCGAAACTGCCCGCAGGCCTGTCATGGTGAGCCGCCTCGCCGCGCCGACTGGCCAGCCCATCGCCGCGGTGCTGGGCGCAGCTTGCGCCATGCTCAGTGCGGCCGCCCTGGCGCAAACCAGCGCGCCACCGCCCCTGCCCGGGGTGGGCAGCGCCATCCAGGCCCGGGAAGTGCGTGGCCAGCTCAGCCCCCGCCGCTTCACCACCCTGGCCGCAGAAATTCCGGCCAAGGTGCTGCGCATAGAGCCGCAAGAGGGCGCGGCCTTCAAAGCTGGGCAGACCTTGGTGGCCTTTGACTGCGCCATGCAGCAAAGCCAGCTCGACAAGGCCAAGGCGGCGGTCACCATCACCCGCATCACCTTGGAATCCAACCAGGAAATGATCAAGCACGCGGCCATAGGCACGGTGGAGCTGCAGGTCTCCGAGGCCGAGGCACTCAAGGCCCAGGCCGAAGCGGCTGCGGCGCAGACGGTGGTCAGCAAATGCAAGGTGCAAGCGCCTTTTGACGGCCGGGTGGCCGAGCAAAAAGTGCGTGAAGAGCAGTTCGTGCAAGCCGGCCAGACCCTGCTGGAAATCATCGACGACAGCGTGCTCGAGCTCGAGTTCATCGCCCCATCGAGCTGGCTCGGCCCCCTGCGCACCAAAGGAGCGGTGCGGGTGCGGGTGGATGAAACCGCCAAGATCTACACCGCCAAAGTGGCCCGCCTGGGCGCCCGGGTCGACCCGGTGAGCCAGTCCATCAAAGTCACCGCGGTCATCGAAGGCCGCCCCGCAGAACTCATGGCTGGCATGAGCGGCCGCATCACCCTGGCCCCCTGAGAGGGGCCCGAAACATCTTCCCGCCATGACAAAGCCCAAGCGCAATTCCCTGCTCGAAGCCCTCCTGCCGCAATCGCGCCCCATGGCGCTGGAGCAGCGGTTTATGTTTGATGCGGCGGCTGTCGATACCCTGGCCGACGCTGCCCATCTGCTGCCAGACCCTAACGCAGTGACGCCCGTACCTGTCGTTGTGGCACCCACACTGGTGCGTGAGGTCGATCCCACGCTCAACAAAGGCCGTAAGGAAGTCGTCTTCATCGACAACTCGCTCACCAGCTACAAGACACTGGAAGAGGCGATCAAGGCCGGCATTGAAATTCAAGAGATTGACCACGGCAGCAGTGGCCTGGCGCAGCTCGCAGCATGGGCCAGCACGCACAGCGGCTATGACGCCGTGCACCTCGTCAGCCACGGAAGCGCGGGCGTAATTTACCTGGGCAGCGATACGCTCACCAACGAGGCCATGACCTCGGCGCAGGCGCGCACGGCACTGGTTGATCTGGGGCAGGCGCTCAAGGCCGATGGCGACGTACTCGTTTATAGCTGTGATGTGGGCGAGGGGGATGCCGGCCTAGCGTGGACGGCACAACTGGCCGAGATCACCGGGGCCGATGTGGCCGCATCAACCGACCTCACGGGGGCGAACGAACTTGGTGGCAACTGGGTACTGGAACGGCAAGTTGGCGCAATCGATACAGAGCTGTTCACGGCCGGTGATGTTGTCGCCTACTCTGGCTTGCTGGCGGCGCCCACGTCGGAGAATTTCGACAGCGTTGCGCTGACCGGCGGGCACAGCTTCGGAACAGCGGGTCAGCCTCGATTCATTAATGGCTGGACCTTTAAATTGCTGAATGCTTCGGGCAGTCTTGACTCGAATAGCTATGTCGATGTAACCAACGATTCGAGCGAAACATCCTTAGCCGACAATGGGAACGACAAGGCGGCTCTACTCAATGGCGCCTTTGCTTCAGGCACTGGGCAGGCCGCAGCTGTGCTGAGTTCTACGTCTGGGGAGAAGTTTGCTTTTCAATCCATCACGGTTGAAACGGGATTTTCAACCAGCTCAAGCTTTCGGCTGGTCGGCTATCGGGACGGCAGCGCTGTCAGTGGAGCAACACAGAACTTTGATGCTGGAAACTTTGGAAGCGGCGGAAATATCATCTCGGTATCTGGCAACGCATGGAATAACCTGGACGAAGTCCGCATCGTTCGCCAGGATGCGGCCACTGATGTATCTATCTATGTGGATGACATTGCAGTATTGGCCGCCATCGCACCCGCCGTCACTTCAGCCAACTACGACGCGAGCACAGGTGTTCTGTCAGTGACCGGCACGGGCATGACCTTTGGTGACATCATCGACACGTCCAAGCTGACCCTGACCGGCCAGTCTGGCAGCACCTACACATTGACATCCTCTTCGGTGACCGCGGCCAGCGCGACTTCGTTTTCCATCAACCTCAATGCGGCGGACAAGCTGGCGGTGAATGGCCTGCTCAACAAGAACGGCACATCGTCCGTCGGTGGGACCACCTTCAACCTGGCGGCAGCTGCCAACTGGGACGCCACTGCGTCTGCATCAGCCGATCTGACCGGCAACGGCATCACCGTCAGCAATGTGACATCCCCGACCATCACCTCGGCGACCTACGATGCGAGCACCCATGTGCTCAGTGTCACTGGTTCGAACCTGGTGGGCGTGGTGGGCTCGACCAATGACATCACGGTTTCCCAACTCACGCTGACGGGCGAGGGCGGCAGCACCTACACCCTCACGACGACCAACGTGGATGTGACGAGCTCGACATCGTTCTCGGTCACGCTCAATGCGACCGACCGCGCACAGGTTGAGACCATTTTCAACAAAAACGGCACCAGCTCGACGGGCGGCACGACCTTTAACCTGTCGGCCGCCGATGACTGGAACAGCGTGATCGGCAATACAGACATCGCCGACTCAACAAATGGCGTCACGGTGAGCAACGTCGCGGCCCCCACCATCACCAGCGCGAGCTACAACGCCAGCACAGGTGCGCTGGTGGTCACGGGCACGGGATTGCTCAAACTCAGCGGGGCAACCAACGACATCGTCGCCAACAAGTTCACCCTGACGGCAGAAGGCGGCAGCATCTACACCTTGACGGACACCTCCAATGTAGATATCACGTCGGGCACCTCATTCACCTTGACATTGAGCGCCACCGACCAAGCCGCCATCAACCAGATCGTCAACAAGAACGGCACGAGCTCCACCGGCGCCACGACTTACAACCTGGCAGCTGCCGAAGACTGGGCGGCGGGAGCTGATGCGGCCGTGGCGGTGGCAGATCTCACGGGCAATGGCATCACGGTAACTAATGTGGCGGTGCCCGCCATCACCAGCGCCACCTATGACGCCGCCACGGGTGCGCTGGTGGTCACGGGCACGGGATTCCTCAAGCTCAGCGGCGCGACCAATGACATCGTCGCCAATAAATTCACCCTGACGGGCCAAGGCGGCAGCACCTACACATTGACGGATACCGCCAATGTGGAGATCACGTCGGGCACGTCCTTCACGCTGACATTGAGCTCGACCGACCGGGCGGGGATCGGCCAGCGGGCTAACCAAAACGGCACCAGTTCCACCGGTGGCACGACCTACAACCTGGCCGCCGCCGAAGACTGGGCAGCGGGTGCGAATACGGCCGTGGTGGTGGCAGACCTCAGCGGCAACGGGGTCACCGTTTCTAACGCAAACGTCGCGCCCACCGTGGCCAATGCCATTCCAGACCAGAACGCCACGGAGGATGCGGCCTTCAGCTTTCAGTTTGCCTCTAATTCTTTTTCGGACCCCGATGTTGGTAATACCCTGACTTATACGGCCCAGTTGAATGGCGGCGGTGCACTGCCCGCCTGGCTGAGCTTCAACGCTGCCACACGCACTCTCTCCGGAACGCCGGCCAACAGCGATGTGGGCACTGTGGCCATTGAAGTTATCGCCAACGATGGCAATGGCGGCACGGTGACTGATACCTTCAACATCGTGGTGAGCAACACCAACGATGCGCCCACCGTGGCCAACGCCATTCCAAACCAGAACGCCACGGAAGATGCGGCCTTCAATTTCCAGTTTGCCGCCAATTCTTTTGCAGATCCCGATGTGGGTAGCGCCCTGAACTACGCGGCACAACTCAATGGCGGCGGTGCACTTCCCGCCTGGCTGAGCTTCAACCCTGCCACACGCACCTTCTCCGGAACGCCAGCCAACAGCGATGTGGGTACCGTTGCCATTGATGTCACCGCCGACGATGGCAATGGCGGCACAGTCACCGATACCTTCGACATTGTGGTGGCCAACACCAACGATGCGCCGACCGTGGCCAACGCCATTCCAAACCAAAATGCCACTGAAAATGCGGCCTTCAGTTTCCAGTTTGCCGCCAATTCTTTTTCAGACCCCGATGTGGGCAACACCCTGAGTTACTCGGCACAGTTGAGCGGCGGCGGTGCGCTGCCCGCCTGGCTGAGCTTCAACGCTGCCACACGCACCTTCTCCGGAACGCCACTCAACAGCAATCTGGGTACCGTATCCATTGATGTTATCGCCAACGATGGCAATGGCGGCACGGTCACCGACGCCTTCAATATCGTGGTGGCCGTCTCCAACTTTGCGCCCACACTGGGTAACCTCAACGGCGACAGCGTCCCCTGGGCCGGTGTGGGAAACACCGTGGTTCTGGATGCCAGTGCCAACGCAGCCTTGGCCGATACTGAATTCGACGCGCTCAACAGCGGCAATGGCAACTGGTCGGGCGGCAGCCTGACGGTACAGCGCTCGGGCGCTGCGGTCTCGGCTGATACCTTCGGCTTCAATACCTCTGGCGCCTTGTTCAACGTCAGCGGCAGCAATCTGCAGTCCGGCGGCCTGACTTTCGCCACTTTTACCAACTCTGGCGGCGTACTGACCATCATCAACACCAGCAGCGGCACCGCGGCTACGACGGCGCTGGTCAATGATGTGGCCCAGCGCATCACTTACCGCAATGACACCCTGTCTGGCAACGCGACGATCAGTCTGAGCTTGAGCGATGGTTCGTCCAGCACCAGCGCCAGCGTGACGGTCACAGACAGTACGGCGCCGACGGTCAGCAGCGTGAGCTCGAGTACGAGCAATGGCACCTACAAGGTGGGCGACAGCATTTCGGTTCAGGTGAACTTTTCGGAGGTCGTCAATGTCACCGGAACGCCGCAGCTGACCCTGGAGACTGGCAGTAGCGACCAGGTGTTGAACTACGCCAGCGGCTCGGGCAGCAGCACCTTGACCTTTAGCTACACCGTGCAGGCCGGTGACAACAGTGCCGACCTGGACTACATCGGCACCTCGGCACTGGCGCTCAACAGCGGCACCATCAGAGATGCGGCCAGCAACAACGCCACCTTGACCCTGGCCTCGCCCGGGGCTGCCAATTCGCTGGGCGCCAACAAGGCTATCGTCATCGACACCACGGCCCCTGCCATCAACGCTGTATCCGTGCCGGCCAATGCGACTTATGTTGCCGGTGATAACCTGGACTTTACGGTCAATTTCAGCGAGTCGGTCACAGTCACGGGTACGCCGCGGATCGCCCTGACGGTTGGCGGCAATATCCGCTACGCCTCCTATGTTTCGGGATCGGGTGGCGCCGCACTGGTTTTTCGCTGGACAGTGCCCGCGGGCGATAGCGACACCAACGGCATCACCCTTGGCTCGCTGGGCTTGAATGGCGGTACGCTCAAGGATGCCGCTGGCAATGACGCAAGCTTGACGCTCAATAGCGTTGGAAGCACCTCTTCAGTGCTGGTCGACAGCCAGGCGCCCAGCGCGCCTTCGGCGCCTAACATGACTTCCGGCTCGGACAGTGGTGCATCTTCGTCCGACGACATCACCTCCAACTCGACCCCGACCTTCACCGGGACGGCGGAAGCCGGAAGCACCGTTACGCTGTACGACACCGACGGCACGACGGCCTTGGGCACAGCGGCAGCCGATGGCGCCGGTAACTGGAGCATCACCTCGTCGGCCTTGAGCGCGGGCAGCCACAACGTGACGGCCAAAGCCACCGATGCGGCAGGAAACACCTCGTCGGCGTCAATCGCTTTGGCGGTAGAGATAGACAGCGCAGCGCCCGTCGCCCCTTCAGCGCCTGATTTGAATGCCGGCTCGGACAGCGGCACCTCTTCGTCCGACGACATCACCTTCGACACCACGCCGACCTTTACCGGGACGGCAGAATCAGGCAGCACGGTCACGCTTTACGACACCGACGGCACCACGGTGCTGGGCACAGCGACAGCCACTGGAGGTAATTGGAGCATCACCTCGTCGGTCCTGAGCGCGGGCAGTCATACCGTCACGGCCAAGGCCGCGGATGTGGCGGGTAATAGCTCCTCGGCCTCTATCGGCCTGGCGGTGGTCATCGACACCACGGCCCCGACCGGCTTGGCTTTGAGTGCAACCACGGTGGCATCAGCCAGCACGAGCAGCGGCGCGACCTTCGCCACGCTGTCGGACACGAGTTCGCAAGCTGCCGTGTACACGCTGGCCACCGGCAACGGCGTCAATGACGCCGACAACGGGAGCTTCACGATTTCAGGAAACGCGCTACAGGTCGGCGGCGCCTCGCTGTCGGCAGGCACCTACAAAGTCTATGTGGCGGCAACCGATACAGCTGGCAACGTTGCCAATCAGGCATTCACACTGACGGTGGTCAATGCGCCGAGTGTGGCCTCTGTTGTACGCAGCGGCGGGGCGTCGGCTGCTGTGTCCAGCAGTGCCAGCGCCCTTAGCTACACCGTCAGCTTCAATGAGGCTGTCACGGGCGTGGACACCAGCGACTTCACCTTGACAGGCACGGGTAGCGCCGCTGGCAGCATCGCTAGCGTCTCGGGTTCGGGCAGCACCTACACGGTCACCGTGGGCAGCTTGGGCGGCGACGGCACGCTCAGGCTGGACCTCAATGGCAGCGGCACGGGCATCCAAAATGGCAGCAATATCAGCATCGCCAGTGGCTACACCGCAGGCTCGACCTACACGCTGGACCACACCGCCCCGGTAGCACCTTCCACACCGGACATGAGCGTCGGCACCGACAGCGGGATTTCATCGAGCGACAACATCACCAACAACTCAGCCCCCACCCTTACCGGAACGGCCGAGGCGGGCAGCTCAGTCACACTCTACGACACCGACGGCACCACTGTGCTGGGCACAGCCACCGCCACAGGCGGCGTCTGGAGCATCACCTCATCGATTTTGAGCGATGGCGCACACACGCTCACGGCCAAGGCCACCGATGCGGCGGGCAATACCAGCGCGGCTTCTGTGGGCCTGACGCTCACTGTCGACACGAGCTTCATCGCCCCCGCTTCCATCGTGGTGGCCGACAGCAGCCTGACGGTGGGTGAGACCTCGCTGGTGACCATCACCTTCGGCGAGGCGGTCAGCGGCTTTGACAACACCGACCTGACGGTGGCCAATGGCACGCTCAGCGCGGTGGCCTCCAGCGACGGCGGCACCACCTGGACCGCCACTTTCACACCGACAGCGGGCCTTACGGCTGCGAGCAACCAGATCACCCTGGACAACACCGGCGTGACGGACATGGCCGGCAATGTAGGTTCGGGCAGCACGACGTCCAACAATTACGCCATCGACCTGGTGCGGCCGACGGCCACGCTGTCGGTGGCCGATAGCAATCTGTCTGCGGGCGAGACTTCGCAGGTGACGATCACCTTCAGCGAGGCGGTCACTGGTCTGAGCACCTCAGACCTGAGTGTGGCCAACGGCAGCCTCGCCGGGCTCGCTACCGCAGACGGCGGCATCACCTGGACTGCAACTCTCACACCGACGGCCGCCATCACCGACGCAAGCAATATCATCACCCTGGACAACACGGGCATCGCCGACGCAGCCGGCAACACCGGTGTTGGCACCACAAGCTCGGGCAACTACGCCATCGACACCGTTCGGCCCACCGCCAACATCGTGGTGGCCGATGCCAGCCTGTCCGTCGGCGAAACCTCGCTGGTGACCATCACCTTCAGTGAGGCCGTCACTGGGTTCAGCAATTCGGACCTGAGCGTGGCCAACGCAGTGTTGACTGCGGTGAACTCCGGCGACGGCGGCATCACCTGGACGGCCACCTTGACGCCAAGCGCTGCTGTCACCGATGCCACCAACGTCATCACCCTGAATAACACGGGCATTGCCGACGCGGCGAACAACACCGGCACGGGCAGCACGGCTTCCAACAACTACGCCATCGACACCCAGCGGCCGACTGCCACCATCGTGGTGGCCGACTCGGCCTTAGCCGCGGGCGAGACCTCCTCGGTGACCATTACCTTCAGCGAGGCCGTCACTGGGTTCACCAATGCCGACCTGACGGTGGCCAACGGAACCCTCAGCGCGGTGAGCAGCAGCGATGGCGGCATCACCTGGACGGCGACCTTGACGCCAACGGCCGCTGTGACCGATGCCACCAATCTGATCAGCTTGGACAACACGGGCATCGCTGATGTGGCCGGCAATCTAGGTGCGGGCAGCACCAACTCCAACAATTACACGATCGACACCCAACGGCCGACTGCCACCATCGTGGTGACTGATACGGCTTTGGCGGCGGGCGAGACCTCGCTGGTGACCATCACCTTCAGCGAGGCAGTCACCGGCTTCACCAACGCCGACCTCACGGTGGCCAATGGCGCGCTCAGCGCAGTGAGCAGCAGCGACGGCGGCATCACCTGGATGGCGACCTTGACGCCGACCGCCGCCGTCACCGATGCCACCAATCTGATCACCTTGGACAACACGGGCGTCGCTGACGCGGCGGGCAATTTAGGTGCGGGCAGCACAAACTCCAACAACTACGCCATCGACACCGCCCGCCCCAGCGCCAACATCGTGGTGGCCGATGCCAGCCTGTCCGTCGGCGAGACCTCGCTGGTCACCATCACTTTTAGCGAGGCGGTCACTGGCTTTAGCAATGCCGATCTGGCAATCAGCAACGGCACCCTCAGCGCGGTCAGCAGCAATGACGGCGGCATCACCTGGACGGCGGCCTTCACCCCGACGGCGGCCATCACCGATGCCACCAATCTCTTCACCCTGGACAACACCGGCGTCGCCGACGCAGCGGGCAATACGGGTGCTGGCAGCACCAATTCCAACAACTACGCCATCGACACCGCTCGGCCGATGGTCAGCATCGACTTGGCCGATTCTGATTTGACCGCAGGCGAAACCTCGCTGGTGACCATCACTTTCAGCGAAGCGGTCACCGGTCTCACCAGTGCCGACTTGACGGTCAGCAATGGCACGCTCAGCGCGGTCAGCAGCAGCGACGGCGGCACCACCTGGACGGCGACCCTCACCCCGTCGGCGGCCACCACTGAAGTCACCAATCTGATCACGCTGGACAACACGGGCATCGTTGATGCAGCCGGTAATGCCGGTGACGGCATAACGGTCTCGACCAACTACCTGATCGACACGGCCCGGCCGACCGCCACGCTGCTGATGGCCGACAGCGCCTTGAGCGTGGGCGAGAGCTCGCTGCTGACCATCACCTTCAGCGAGGCGGTTACCGGCTTTAGCAATGCCGACCTGACGGTGGCCAATGGAACCCTCAGCACGGTCAGCAGCAGTGACGGCGGCACCACCTGGACGGCGACCTTCACGCCGACGGCCGCCATCACCGATGCCACCAATCTCATCACCCTGGACAACACCGGCGTCGTCGATATAGCGGGCAACGCCGGCGTGAGCAGCACCAATTCCAACAACTACGCCATTGACACCGCCCGGCCGACCGCCACGCTGCTGATGGCCGACAGCGCCTTGAGCTTGGGCGAAACCTCGCTTGTGACCATCACCTTCAGCGAGGCTGTGACTGGCTTTAGCAATGCCGACCTGACGGTGGCCAACGGTACGCTCAGCGCGGTCAGCAACAGCGACGGCGGCATCACCTGGACGGCGATCTTCACGCCAGCGGCCGCCATCACCGATGCCACCAACTTGATCACCCTGAACAATGCCGGCGTCGCCGACGCAGCGGGCAACACCGGGGCCGGCGCGACCGATTCAAACAACTACGCCATAGACACGCAGCGGCCTACCGTCCAGATCGTGCTGGATCAGACAGAGTTGCGCCTGAACGACCGCATGCGCGTGACGCTGAACTTTAGCGAAGCAGTGACTGGCCTGAGCCTGGGCCAACTGAGCGCACCCCAAGGCCGCCTCAGCGCGCTGCAAAGCCAGGACGGCGGCCGCACCTGGCAGGCCGACTACACGCCCGACAACAACGTGATGGCATCGGCGCTGGTGATTGAACTGCAAGCGGCCACCGTGGCGGACCTGCAAGGCAATGCCATGGTCGGCTCGGCGCAGTCTAGCGCCTTTGCGGTGCGCACTGCCGTGCCGGTGCCTGTCGCGCTTCCCCCGCCGGTGCAGGTCGAGGCCGCAGCGCCCGAGGCTCCGACGGTGCTCACGCTGGTGCAAGCACCGGCGCTCACATTCATCCCAAACAACAGCGCCCTTGGCCCTCTGGTGTCAGGCACATCGGGCTCTTGGGGGACGCCCATGCCGGGGCAGTCGGTGAGTACCCCCTTGCTTGACGGCATGGGCATGGCACCGGTCAGGACGGATATCCCAAGGTTCATGTCGACCGGTCTTAGCGCTACCAGCACACCCGGCTTGCAAGCGGAGCCGGACCTGGGTAGTTTCACCGTCGCTGCTGGGCAGGCGATGTACATCCACCTGCCAGCTTTTACTTTTACGCATTCCGATTTGAATGCGCAGATCACTGTGGAAGCCCGCTTGAGCAATGGCCGGCCCTTGCCTGCCTGGCTGCGCTTCGACCCTGTCACGGGCACTCTGTTGGGGCAACCGCCCGCAGGTTTCAATCAACGGCTGTCTATTGAAGTCATCGGCCGGGACGCCAATGGGAATCGAGCCTCGACGCAACTGGAGATCCAGTTCAAAGGCCGCGAATCGAACCGGTCTCAGCTCCTCGAGCCTGCGGCCGCCCCTGAGCGCCTGAGCCTGTCCGAGCAGATGCAGCGCAGCCACCAAACCGCGGGCCGACTGGCCGAGCTGGCGGCGCTGAGCCGCGCCTTTGCCGCACAGCGTGGTGAAACCCGCAACGCATGAGCCAGGCCGCCCCTGAAGCCGACCCCCTGCTCACACTGATAGGCCTGGGGCAGCAGGCCCGGCAGGCGCAGAGCCTGGACGAGTTGCTGTTTTTGTTGGTCAACGGTGGCAAGGCGGTGATGCCCTACCGGCAGGCCTGGTGCTGGCGGGCCAGCCAGGGCATCAGCCATGTTTCGGGCGTGCTGATGCCCGAGCGCCACAGCCCCTTCATGCAGTGGGCTGTCAAACTGTCTGAGCACCTGGCCGGCCAGCCCGAGCTGGCGAGGCGCACGCTGGACCGTGCCGATATGCCGCCCCCCTTGCTGGAGGGCTGGGACCGCTGGATGCCCGCGCAAGCCTGGTGGTTGCCGCTGTCTTGGGGCGCGGGGCCGGCAGGCTTGCTGCTGGCTGAAGACCACCTGGATCCGCAGCGCCTGCCCTTGTGGCTCGAGTGGCTGGACATCTGGGTTCTGGCCGCCGAGCGCAAGACTTTGCAACAAGGCGTCAGCCTGGGTGGCTTGCTGCGCAACTGGGTCACCCAGCCCCGGCGCGCGGGCCAGCGCTGGCTGCGTTCGGGCTGGCTGTGGCTGACCCTGGTGCTGGCGGGCCTGGCTTATGTGCCGGTGCCGCTGACGGTGGTCGGTCAGGGCGAGTTGGTACCGCGCCAGCCGGTGGTGGTCAGGGCCCCGCTCGATGGCGTGATCAATGAGTTCCATGTCTCGCCCAATCAGCTCGTCAAGGCTGGCCAGCCGCTGTTTAGCTATGACAACGATGTGGTGCGCAGCCGCTTGCAGGTGGCGCAGCAAAATCTGGCCACCGCACAGGCCGAGTACCGGCAGGCGGCCCAATCGGCTTTGAGCGATGCGCGGGCCAAGTTTCAGATTGCCGCTTTGGTGGGCAAGATCCAGGAAAAGCAGGCCGAGCTCAAGTTCCTCAGCACCCAGGTGGGCCGCACCACGGTGTCTGCGCCGCAGGCGGGTATGGTCTTGTTTGACGACGTCTCTGAGTGGATAGGCAAGCCGGTGCAGACGGGCGAACGTGTGGTGCGCATGGCCGACCCCAGCGATGTGGAGCTCGAGGTTTGGGTGAACCTGGCCGATGCGGTGCCTATGCAGCCCGGCGATGAGGTCAAGCTCTTCATGAGCGCCAATCCCTTGCACGCGCTGCAGGCCAAGGTGCGCTGGGTCGGCCACGAGGCCCAGCCGCGGCCAGATGGAAGCTTCGCCTACCGGGTGCGCGCTGAGTTGACGGCCCGCTCGGCGTTTTCCGTCGGCGCCAAGGGAACGGCCAGGCTGTCGGCGGGCACGGTGTCCCTGGCCTATTGGCTGTTTCGCAAGCCGCTGTCGGTCCTGCGGGGCTACTTCTTGGTGTGATGAATTCCGCGGCCGTATTGCCAGCGCTTCGGCAGGAGCTCGAGCTGATCGAAGGCCCGACGGGTGAGACAGGCAGCCCGACCTGGCTGATCCATGACCCGGTGCGCAACCAATACTTTCAGTTCGACTGGGTCAGCTGCGAGTTGCTCACCTGCTGGGGCCGCTTGGCGCCCGCACAGTTGCTCGAGCGGGTGCAGGAGCGGGGGCGGGTGCTCGCCAGTCAGGCCGACCTGGACTTTTTGCTGGACTTTCTGCGCCGTCACCGCCTGCTGGAGCCCGGCAGCGGCTCGGCCGCGCAGTGGGCACGCGAGCGCAAGCAGGTGGCGGGCTCTGTGTGGGCCTGGCTGCTGCACAACTACCTGTTTTTTCGCATTCCGCTGCTCAAACCCAACGGGTTCTTGAACCGCACCAGCGCCTGGATGGCCGGACTGTTTACCGCGGGCTTTGCCTGGGCCACCCTGGGCGCCGGCTTGCTAGGCCTGGTCGGCGTGGGCCGGCAGTGGGACCTGTTTACCCACACCTTGGTGGACTATTTCAGCTGGCAGGGCATGCTGGCTTACCTGCTGACGCTGGCCGTGGTCAAGGTCCTGCACGAGTTTGGCCATGCCTACACCGCCAAGCGTTTTGGCTGCCAGGTGCCGACCATGGGCCTGGCCTTTATGGTGCTCTGGCCGGTGCTCTACACCGACACCAACGACGTGTGGCGGCTCAAGAGCAACAAGCGGCGGCTGGCGGTCTCCAGTGCCGGGGTGATCACCGAGCTGGGCATCGCGCTGTGGGCCACATTTTTATGGGTCCTGGTCTCCGACGGCCTGCTGCGCAATATGCTGTTTTTGCTGGCCACGACCACCTGGGTGTCGACGGTGCTGATCAATGTCAGCCCCTTCATGCGCTTTGATGGCTACTTCATGCTCATGGATGCGCTGCGCTTTCCCAATCTGCACGCCCGTTCGTTTGCCTTGGCCCGCTGGCATTTGCGCAAGCTGCTGCTGGGCCTCGATGATCCCGTGCCCGAGTCCTTTGCGCCCCGGCAGCAGCTTTTATTGATCGTCTTTGCCTGGGCCACCTGGGTGTACCGACTCATCCTTTTTCTGGGCATTGCCTTGTTGGTCTATCAGTTTTTCATCAAGCTGGTGGGCCTGTTTTTGTTCCTGGTAGAAATCGTCTGGTTTGTGGCCAAGCCCTTGGCCAGTGAACTGGCGGTATGGCGAAAGCGGTGGGTGGATGTGACTGCAATACGAAGAATCGCCCTGTGGGGCATGGCTTTGGGATTGTTCGCCTTGCTGGCCGTGGTGCCGGTGCCGGGCCGCGTGCAGGCCTCGGCGGTGGTGATGCCCGAGCAGATGCATACCGTCTATGCCCCCCGGGGCGCGATGCTGATGGCGGCCATGCCGGACGACAAGCCCGGGCGCCAGGACCAGGCGATTTTTGTGTTTGACGCGCCTGAGCTCAATTCGCAGCGCCAGGTCAACCAGGCCCAGCAGGAGTCGGCCCGCTGGCAGTCGGGCGTGGCCACCATGAGCCCGGACATGCGCGGACAGTGGGAGTCGCTGAGCGCGCAAACCGCAGTGACCCGTGCGCAAGGCCAGCTGATCGGCTCGGACCTGAAAAACTACCGGGTGAACGCGCCTTTCGACGGCCGTCTGCAGGTGCTCGACCCCGACCTGCGGCCCGGGCAATGGCTGCACAGCGGCGAAAAGCTCGGCCATTGGACCAGCTCGGCGGGCGTGCGGGTGATTGCCTACCTAACGGAGAACGAAGTGGCGCGCTTGCAGAGCGGGCGCAGCGCTCGCTTCATTCCCGACAGCGGCGTGGGGCCCACACTGGAGCTGGTGGTCGATGTGATCCACTCCGACCGGGTGCGGGTTTTGGCCGAGCCGGAGCTGGCGGTCAATTTTGGCGGCAGTGTGATCGTGCGCGAGCAAAAAGGGCAGCTCTTCCCCGAGGGCTCTTACTACCGGGTGGAATTGGTGCCGCGCGAGCGCATTGATTTTTCGGAGCTGACGCGCTTTCGCTGGCGCGGCCGCATTTATGTGTCGGCCACGCCTGAGCCGCTGCTGGCCTCGGTGTTCACCACGCTGGCCTCGGCTTTGATTCGCGAAACCGGCTTTTAAAGCCTTCGCCAGCCAGGCGCTGGTCTCAGAGCCCTTAGAGGTTAAAGCCGCCCAGGCTCTGAATGCGCTCCACATGGGCCAGCAGGGAACGCTTGGCCACCGGCCAGATGCGCGGATCGACATCGTCGTAGGCCAGCTTGACCCAGTCGTCCATGCTGCCGTCGGGCTGGGCCTGCATCACCTTGAGGACCTTGGCCTCGCGCTGCAGGCGGTGGGCTTTGAGGCGTGCAATGGCGCCGGGCGCATCGCCCAGCACATAGCCGTGGGCCGGCGCGATGAAGCCGATGGCGTGCTCGCTACAGGCCTGGGCCAGCAGGTCCAGCGAATCCAGGTAGTCGTTCATATTGCCGTCGGGCGGATCGACCACGGTGGTGCTGCCATTGAGGATGTGGTCGCCGCTAAAGAGCAGGCCGTCTTCCTCCAGCACAAAGCAGACATGGTTGGCCGCATGGCCCGGGGTGTGCAGGGCCCGCAGGGTGTGGCCGTGTTCACCCTCACCGAGCACCAGTTTTTCCCCGTGGGCCAGCGCCCGGTCGGGGGTAAAGGCGCTGTTGGCGCGCGCCGTCGGCGCCGAGGGCAGGCCCAGGATGGACGGGCGGCTCTCGCACAGGGCCTGCAACGGTTTGGCGCCGGGGGAATGGTCGGCGTGGGAATGGGTGCAGATGATCGCGCTGATCTTGCCGCCGGCCGCTTGCCACAGTTTTTGCAGATGTTGCTCGTCGGCGGGGCCGGGGTCTATGCAGATATAGCCGGTGCTGGCATCGCCCACCAAATAGCTGTTGGTGCCTGGGCCGGTCATTACCCCGGGGTTGGGCGCGGTCAGGCGCAGCACGTTCTTGAGCAGGGCCACCGGCCGCTCGGTTTGCCAGTCCAGCGCATGCACCATCTGTCCGTCCGGGCAGGTCATGTGCAGCTCGCCGTAGGGCGACTCATGCTCCATATAGCGCGCTTCGCGGCCTTGAAGCAAACCCGCGCGCGGGCAGGAGGTCCACAGCGGGCCGCTGCCGCAAGCCTGCAGCACAGCGTCGACGCTGGCATAGGCTTGCAGGCGCCGCAGCGTGCGGATGGTCGGGAAGATCATGTACATGTTGCCGGCCTCGTGGCGGGCCAGCGCATCTGCCGGACTCACCCAGACTGGCTCGAACTGCTCGTTCTCGTCGGCCACCGGCTCCTGACCTGCCGGCATGCGCGCCACCAGAAAGGGCACGTCAAAGCGCTTGGGCATGTCGCGGTCGGTCATCCAGTGGGCCAGCATATAGACCTCGTCGGCCGCCAGCTTCAAGCCACGGGCCTGGCATTGCGCCAGCAGGCTTTGGTGGCGGTCCAGCGCCTGCACATCGCTGGCATTGGCATGGCTGCCGTCCGCGCGCCTGGCCAGCAAGATACCAAGTTCTTCAAAACTTTCGCGGATGGCCGCCAGCGCCTGGGTGAGGGCGCTGGCGTCCTGCTCGGGCCGGCGCAGGCATTGGCCATGGCTATCGGCCGCTGCGTCCTGCGCGTCGATGCCGCCGCCCGGGAACACAAAGGCGCCGGGCGCAAAGCTGGCCTTGTCGGAGCGGCGGGTCATCAGCACCTGCAGCCCTTCGGGGCTATCGCGCAGCAGCAAGACGGTGGCGGCCTGTTTGAGCGGGGCCGGTTCGCGTTGGGGGTAGAGCAGTTGGGACGGGCGGGGCATGGTGCTGATGGGCAGAGGCAGCGCCGACGGTTGGGCGCCAAGCCCAATGGTAAGCCAGGGACTTGCGGATGCGCGCCGCCTACAGTCGCCGAGCCGATAATGCGTCTATGCTGATTCGATTCACCAAGATGCAGGGCGCGGGCAATGATTTTGTGGTGCTCGACGAGACCCAAGGTCCGCTGCAGCTCAGTGCTGCGCAATACCGCTTCCTGGCCGACCGCCACTTTGGCGTGGGGGCCGACCAGATCCTGAGTGTGCGCAGCGCGCCTGTGGGGCGCAGCGATGTCGATTTTTCCTATGTCATCCACAACGCCGACGGCGGCGAGGTCGAGCACTGCGGCAACGGCGCGCGCTGCTTTGTGCGTTATGTGCGCGACCACGGGCTGAGCGAGCGCGACAGCATCCGGGTGCAGACGCTCAACCGGGTGCTCGAACTCCAATTGCAAAGTGATGGGCGGGTGACGGTCGACATGGGCGCGCCCGCATTTGCGCTCGACCAGGTGCCTTTTGATGCTTCGGGTCTGCTGCCGCAGTCGGTGGCTGGCTGGGACAGCTGGCCCCTGAACCTCGGGGAGGCGGGGACGGTCAATGTCTCAGTGCTGTCCATGGGCAACCCGCACGCGGTGCTGTGGGTCGATGAGGTCGACAGCGCGCCGGTGGCGCAGTGGGGTCCGCTGATCGAGGGCCATCCGCGTTTTGCGCAGCGCGTCAACGCCGGTTTTGCCCAGCTGGTCTCGCGCAGCCAGTTGCGCCTGCGCGTCTATGAGCGCGGCGCTGGCGAAACCCTGGCTTGCGGCACCGGCGCCTGCGCGGCGGTGGTGGCGGGCATACGCCAGGGCCTGCTCGATCCGGTGGTCGAGGTGCAGACCCGGGGCGGGCCTTTGCGCATCGAATGGGCCGGCCAGACCGACCTTGCCGCGCCGGTGCGGCTCAGTGGGCCGGCCACGCGGGTGTTCGAGGGGCAGATCGAGGTGCCCGACATTCTCTGATGTGGCGCTTTTGGGCAGCCGCAGGGACTGTCCGGCCTTGGTTCATCGCAACAAACCGTAGACAATAACTTTCATGAATCCTCTCGACTCGGCCAACGCCCATCCCATCACCGAAGACGACATCGCCAATTTCCTGGCCAACAACCCGGATTTTTTTGAGCGTCATGCGGCCCTGCTGGCCACCGTGCAGCTGTCCAGCGGCCATGGCGCGCGGGCTGTGAGCCTGCAAGAGCGTCAGGCCGAACTGCTGCGCGACAAGATCAAGGGCCTGGAGCAGCGCCTCATCGAGATGATGCGCCACGGCCAGGACAACACGGCCATCGCCGACAAGATGCAGGCCTGGAGCCGGCAGCTTTTGCTGGCGGCCCAGCCGCAGGACATTCCGGCGGTGATCACCGCCGAGCTGCAAAAGCAGTTTCTGATTCCGCAGGCGGCGATTCGGGTCTGGGGGGTGGATGCGCAGTACGCTGAACAGGCTTTTGCCAGCGGCGTCAGCGAAGAGGCCCAGGCTTGGGCTTCGGGTCTGCAGCGACCTTACTGCGGCCCCAACACCGGCCAGGAGTCGGTGCGCTGGCTGGCTGACCCCTCGGTCGTGCAGTCGATGGCTGTCATCGCCTTGCGCGCCGGTGCAGCGCCGCAGGCCTTTGGCGCGCTGGTGCTGGGCTCGTCCGACCGCGAGCGCTTTCAGAGCGACATGGCCACCGACTTTTTGCAGCGCATCGGCGAGCTGGCCAGCGCGGCCTTGTCGCGGCTGCGCACCCCAACGGCCGCGCCCCAGGCTTGAAGCCATGAGCCCGGCGTCTGCAATGGCCGCCGAAGCTGCAAGGCCTGCCCAGGCCCAGCCCCTCGTTGAACGTTACCTGGCCTATGTGCGGGTGCAAAAGCGCCTGGCCGAACGCACCGTCGCCTTGTATACCGAGGACCTGCTCAAGCTGCAGCAATATGCCGCGCAGGCCGGCGTGGCGCTCGAACAGGTGAGCAGCCACCATGTGCGGCGCTGGGTGGCGCAGATGCACAGCCGCGGCCGCAGCGCCCGTGGCATTGCGCTGATTCTCTCGGGCTGGCGCGGCTTTTACAGCTGGCTGGGGCGCGAGGCCCTGGTGGCCAGCAACCCGGTGCAGGGCGTGCGCGCCCCCAAGGCCGCCAAGCCCTTGCCCAAGGCCCTGGGGGTGGAGGAGGCGGTGCAACTGGCCGCCTTTGAAAGCGAGAGCGCCGCGCCCGACCTCGATGCGCGTGACCACTGCCTGACCGAGCTGCTCTATGGCTGCGGCCTGCGCGTCGGCGAGGTGGCCGGGCTCGATGTTCAGGCCAGCGCGCAGGCGCGCGGCTGGATCGATGTGCAAGACGCTCAGGTCCATGTGCTGGGTAAGGGCGGCAAGCGGCGCAGCGTGCCGGTGGGTCAGCCCGTGCTGCGGGCGCTGCAGGCCTGGCTGGCGGTGCGCAGCGTCTGGTCGGCGGGCCTGGCCGATGCCAGCACGGCCCTGTTCATCACCCGCCAGGGCCGGCCCCTGTCGCCCCGGCAGATGCAGGCGCGGCTCAAGAGCCGCTCCTTGGCCGCAGGCCTTGCCACACCGGTGCACCCGCACATGCTGCGCCATTCCTTTGCCAGCCATGTGCTGCAGTCCAGCGGCGACTTGCGCGCGGTGCAGGAGCTGCTCGGTCACGCCAATATCAGCACCACCCAGGTCTATACCCGGCTCGATTTTCAGCACCTGGCCAAGGTCTACGACGCGGCTCATCCGCGGGCGCACGGCAAGAAGTAACCGGCACTGCCTCTGACAGGTAGGGCCGGCCTGGGCCGTCTTCAATTTCGGTATTCATGGCCCTTGCGGTCAGCGTTCTCGCTGACTGCATCAATGGTTTTGTTTTATAAAATTTGGAGCAAATTAGCTCCAAATTTCCCATGTCTTGGAACATCACCTGCGCTTCAGGGCGGACCCTGGTGGCCCTGCTGCTGTACCTGCTCGCGCATCCCATCGCTGCTGCCCCTGCAGCCGCCGCGCCGCCACCCACCGACCCGGGCATCACCTTGCGTTTGGGTCTGGACAGCCTGCAGCCCCACCCGTCCAAGCTGCGCGGTGGACTGACCCTGGGCCTGCTCAGGCCCATGGAGGACGGCTATTACCTGGGCGCGACCATCTACTCGGCGGCTCTGGGTGAGGCCGGGGGCTTGTACCTCGGCGGTGTGGAATGGGGCCGAGCCATGCCTTTGGGCGGGCCTTATTTTCTGGATGCCAGCATTTATCTGGGCGGTGGCGGTGGCGCGGGTCAGGTGCCCGGTGACGGCCTGAGCACCCGCGCCCGGCTGGGCCTGGGCCGCAGCTTGGGGGACTGGGGCGCTCGCGGCTGGGATCTGATGCTGGGCGCAGCGCGCTTGAATGTGCGCGGCTCGGCCATACACGCCAGCAGCCTGGAGCTGGTGCTGCAGCGCCGTTTCGATCCCGGCATCCGCAGTGCCGATAAGCAGGGTAGCCCCGGTAACCCTGCCACTTTTGGTAGCCTGGGCGAGTCGCCGGCTGCACTCAGGCTCGAGGCTTTACGCCCCAGGGTGGCGCGCTATCACCTGTCCGGGTCTGCCGCCTTCGATGCGCTGGGTATTGAGGCCGAATTTGGGCTGGCCGGTAGCGATTGGCTGCCGGTGCTCAAGACCATGGGTGCAGCCCGGGGCAATGCCCAGGGCTATGCCGACTGGACGGTGGGCGCGCGCCGCTATGCCCCGCTGGGCAGCAGCGGCCTGTCCGCCTACCTTGACCTGGGCCTGGGTACTGGCGGCGGTGGTGCCATCGCCTCGGGCAGCGGCTTGCTGGCGCAGGCAGCAGGCGGTTTGCAGTGGGCCGGATCCAAGCCCTGGGCCTTGCAGCTCGAAGCCGGCCATATACACAGCCAGGGTCGTTTTCGCAGCAACTACCTGGCCGCCTTACTCAACTGGCAGGACAGTGGCTGGGGCCCGGCCCCGGGCAGGGCCGCCCCGGACCTTGGGCCGCAGGCCTGGGCGCTGCGCGCCGGCGTCAGTCAAATCAAGAGCAATGCCCGGCTGCGCCAGGGGGCCTCGGTCGGCCGCCCGAACATCGAAACCCTGGACCTGCAGATCGAGCGTGACATCGGCGCCAGCGCCTATTTGCTGGGCCAGACCTCCTTTGCCATGCTCGGCCAGGCTGGCGGTTACCAGGCCGGTTTTTTGGGTGCGGGCTGGCGCCAGCCTCTTGCCGGCTGGGTGTTGAACCCGGAGTTGGCCTTGGGCGTGGCTGGCGGTGGTGGTGTGGCCACCCGCGGCGGCGGCGTGGCCCGCTGGCAGCTCAAGCTGGCCCATAGGCTGGGGCCTCAGTCGCAGTGGCTGGTGGGTCTGGGGCAGATGCGCGCCGTGAAGCCCGGCGGTATGAGCAGCCCCACCTTGACGCTGGGCATGACGCAGCACTTCATGCTGCGTTGAGTGGACGGGCGGCGATAGGGCAAGCACAGAGCGTGCGGCCTCAAGCCTTACCCTCCGCGCCTGTCCTTCAGTATCTGCCCGTGCCGCGACAATGGCGGCATGAAATCGATACGACTGCGACCTGGCAAGGAAAAATCTCTGTTGCGCAAGCACCCCTGGGTGTTCGACGGTGCGATTGCCCGTGGCGGGGCCGATGCGGGCGAGACGGTGCGCATTGAGTCGCACGAGGGCGCCTTTTTAGCCTGGGCAGCTTTCAGTCCGACCTCGCGCATCCGTGCGCGCGTCTGGAGCTTTGACGAGGCACAGCGCATCGACGCGGCCTTCTTTTCTCAGCAGGTGGCTCGCGCCATCGCCGCCCGCTCGCTGATGGCCATTGCCAGCGACGGTGTGCGCCTGATCCATGGCGAGTCCGACGGCTTGCCGGGCCTGGTGGTCGACCGCTATGGCGATACCCTGGTGGCCCAGTTCAGCAGCTGCGGCAGCGAACGCTGGAAGGCGGTGATCAGCCAGGCGCTGCTGGCCCAGACCGGCTTGCAGCGCCTGTATGAGCGCTCCGACACCAGCTCCCGCAAGCTGGAGGGTTTGCCTGAGGCCACCGGCTGGCTGGCCGGGCAGGGGGGGACCGAGATGGTTTTGCGCGAGCACGGCTGGCAGCTCGGTCTGGACATGGCCAAAGGGCACAAGACCGGGTTTTACCTGGACCAGCGCGACAACCGGCAGAAGTTTTTTGAGTGGACGGGCAAGCGCGGTCCGGCCACGGTGCTCAACTGCTATTGCTATACCGGTGGCTTTACCGTTGCGGCGCTCGCAGCGGGGGCCCAGCGGGTGACGTCCATCGACTCATCGGCGCCGGCGCTGGAGCAGGCGCTGGCCAATGTGCGG
>Ga0222712_10001983_pt1 | contig 24321 bp, 26 predicted proteins | sample C33_657DmetaG_FD_165043 | JGI IMG/M metagenome (GOLD analysis project Ga0222712, IMG submission 165043) | Estuarine water microbial communities from San Francisco Bay, California, United States - C33_657D | ecosystem: Environmental > Aquatic > Marine > Unclassified | place: USA: California... | reverse complement strand
AACGCTGGCTCGCCATTTGGCGTCAACGAGCCCCACGCAAACCTTCATTGCGGCTCAGTTTCGTGACCAGGCTGGTGTGAACCGTACGTTGGCGATTGAAATCTTAGAGGTGCTTGACCGGCTTGGTGTCACGCAGCGGGTAGGCGATACCCGCAAATTACTCAAGCCACTTGAGACTGTGTTCGATCTTGCGTCTAAAACCATTGACGCAACAACACCTGGTTCACCTTAATTTTTACTGTCGCTAAATGTGACCGGTCGTGAGCCCTGAGACCGGCGAGAGTTGTTTCGCTACTGGTTGACGATTTTTGCGTCTTTGATAACCTTGCCCCATTTCAGCGTCTCGGCTTCAATAAAAGCCTTGAACGCCTCGGGCGTACTGCCGACAGCATCGGCCCCACTAGTTGCGAGCTTTTGCTGTACGTCAGGCATCGCAAGCACTTGATTGATGACTACGCTAAGCTGCTGCACGATAGGCGCTGGGGTACCGGTAGGTACCATCGCACCACTCCAGGAGGTTGCCACATAACCGTCAAAACCCGCTTCGATCATTGTGGGTACGTCAGGCAGCAACGGGCTGCGCTTGGGGCTTGTGACAGCAAGCGCCCTGAGCTTGCCTTGTTGGACATGCTCAATCATGCCCGGCATGGTCGGGAAGGCAACCTTCACCGTGCCACTTAACAAGTCTATCGTTTGTGGACTTGTTCCTTTATAGGGAACGTGTACTAGTTCTATGCCGGCCCGAGCTTTAAACCATTCAGCGGCCAAATGCGGTGAGCCGCCCGTGCCCGAAGAGCTGTAGCTCAGCTCGCCCGGATGCGCTTTGATATAGTTGATGAGCTCTTGCACTGAACGGACGGGTAGCGTGGGATGCACGAGCAAGAAACTCGTGACTGAGGTCGCTTGTGAGACGGCAACGAAATCTTTGAACAGGTTGTAGCTCAGGGTTGGAAATAGCGAGGCACTGACCGCGGTACCAATCGACACCCAAAAGATCGTGTAGCCATCGGGCGCCGCACGAGCTGCAAGCTCAGCACCTATGTTGCCGCTCGCCCCAGGTTTATTCTCAACCACAACGGTCTGGCCTAGCACCTCAGCTAACTTTTGCCCCACGATGCGGGCCGGCACATCAGTTGACCCCCCCGGCGGATAACCCACGATAATCTTTAGTGATTTATTTGGGTAAGCCTGCGCCCGGACTGAAAATGAAGGGATGGCGAGAGAGACACCAAAGGCCAAAAGAAAGAAAAAAGAGGCGATCCGTATTTTCATCGTTTTACCGTTTAATCTGGTTAAGTGTCGCAAGGAGGCGCTTAGAAAAATTTAGCATGACCGCGCATTCGTCTAAAAAGGACTTGGCAATCAGGCATATTGTCGTTGTCTAATTGGCTTACTTTAAATCTTTGTTGAAGATAGCATCAGTTAGCCTTTGTTTGCGCTTAAAAGTAACACGCTCACACGGGCATTGATCTAAAATCTAGGTTAGGCAGGCTATGTCAAAGCTTAGTTAACAACGCTTGGCAAGTAACAGCCAGAGCTCTTGGCTAAGTATTCATTCGCAACAACTTTTTTAGAGAACGCCCACTATGAACCGCTTTGACGATGCTGGCAAACTGCTCTTGCGACTCACAATCGGCATTCTGCTGTTGATGCACGGCTTATTCAAACTGGCTAACGGTATCGAATCAATTACCGCGTTAGTTCTTGCACAAGGCTGGCCTGCGTGGATTGCCTTTGGTGTTTTTATCGGCGAAATTATCGCTCCATCGCTCTTGATTATTGGCGTACTCACACGCGCTGGCGCGTTGGTGATCGTGTTCAATATGGGGTTGGCAATTTATTTGGCGCACGCGTCACAGATCTTGAGCCTCACCAAAACGGGTGGCTGGGCGCTTGAGCTTCAAGGTCTGTTTTTGATCGGTGCCTTAGTGGTTGCGCTGTTGGGTGCCGGTCGGTTTAGCTTGGGTGGCGCCAATGGCCGCCTGAACTAATTCAGGTCTGGCCTTGAAAAGAAGCACTGCACAAGGCAGTTAATTGGGCTCCATTCCAAATCGTTGCTTAGCCTTGAGCTGAGCCAGTTCGAGTGTGAGCTGAGCTTTGGCTTGGCTGAGGCAGTCGGCACGCTGACCGGTGGGCAAGTCTTTGCAGGCATTGACCTCTTCTTGATGCGCCGCGAGCGTTTCTTTTCTTGCCGTTTCGAATCGTTGTTCGAGTGTGACGTCCTCTTGGGTCCAGCGCTCAGGCTCGGGTTCAGGCCAATGAATCGCAGGTGGAGGTGGCAAGGGTAAAGTCGGCTGAGCCTGCACGCCAGCCATGCTAAGCAAGGCCAGACCCAGACACAACCCCTGGTTCGTTATTGTGTTTCGTCCATGTAAAAAAAATGTTTTCATCGCCTGTTCCCCAGATAACTTGGTACTCTTACTAATGTACGCTTTTTTTTTACCCGGTTTTTCAAGGATCTTCAATGATGCTCAGAAAAAGAATTCACCTAGTTGGCCTTAGCCTGTTTCTTAGCCTATTTCAGTGCACAGCGGCCTGGGCTGAACTCAAAGTGGGTGTCGCCGCCCCGAGCTTTACCGCGCCGGCAGCACTGGCGGGGCAAACCTACAGCTTTGTACTTGCTGAAGCACTTAAAAAAGGGCCGGTGGTTGTGTATTTTTACCCAAAGGCTTTTACCACTGGCTGCACGATTGAAGCACAGCTGTTTGCGCAAGCAATAGACAAGTTTGCAGAGCTCAAAGCCACGGTCATTGGGGTGTCGGGTGATGATATTGAAACCTTGAAAAAATTCTCGCAAGGCCCCTGCGGCGGAAAATTTGCTGTCGCGGCAGACCTTGATCGCAGCATTATCAAAGCGTACGATGCCGGCATGATGCTTGTACCGAACATGGCAAGCCGAATCTCTTACGTGGTAACGCCAGACTCGAAAATATTATTTGTTCACAGCGGAATGAGCCCAGATCAACACGTCAGCAGCACGCTTGCGGCGCTGCAAGCGTGGCAAGCTAAAAGGTAAGCTCTGATGACAGTTGTTTGTTGGTTTCGTACAGACTTGCGTGTGGCTGATCAACCTGCGTTGGCCGCAGCCTCGGCGCTCGGCCCAACAATCGGCTTGTTTATTGCCTCTCCTGAACAGTGGCGCTTACATCACGACTCTGCAATCAAGATTGATTTCTGGTTGCGCGCGGTTCAGCACCTGCGCACTGAACTTGAGGCGTTGAATATTCCGCTCAAGATATTGATTGTCGAGCGCTGGAAAGATGTTCCGGCTGCCTTACTCAGCTTTTGCCAACGTCATCACGTCGAGCAGGTACATTGCAATCGCGAACATGGAGTCAATGAGCGGTCTCGTGATCGTGCGTCTTACAGTTTATTAGCGCAACACAACATTGCTTTGCAAGGACATCACGGCGGCACCCTGTTGATACCTGGCACTGTTAAAACCGGTGCCGACGCTTACTACCGGGTCTTCACACCATTTGCGAAAGCGTGTCGAGAAAAACTGCGCACGGCGCCTTATCGCCTTGCACCAAAGATTAAAAAACAATCTGACGCGGGATTACCAGCGTCCGACGATTTGCCAAAGATGCTGGCTGCTCTGTTACGTGTGATCCCAGAAAACTTGCAAAATGCGTGGCCTGCCACGACTAGGGCGGCGCTCGAGCGGCTTGATCAGTTTGCCCAAACACGCATGGCTCAATACAGCCTGACCGCGATTTTCCGGCGATTCCTGGCACCAGCGTCTTGTCGCCTTACCTTGCTGCGGGCCTCGTTTCGACGGGCCAGTGCTTGCATGCCGCCCTGATGCAAAATCAAGGCGAGTTTGAAACGGGCCAACGAGGTATCGTTGTCTGGATCACTGAGTTGCTCTGGCGTGAGTTTTATCAGCACCTGCTGTTTGGATATCCGGCACTTTCGATGCATCAACCCATGCGACCTGAAACCAACGCGGTGGTGTGGCGCGACGCGCCAGACGATTTCGCCGCCTGGGCGCAAGCCCGCACTGGGGTGCCAATTGTTGATGCCGCCATGCGACAGCTGTTAGCCACGGGCTGGATGCACAATCGCTTGCGTATGGTGGTCGCGATGTTTTTGACAAAAAATCTATTGATCGATTGGCGCTTGGGCGAAGCGTTTTTTATGCAACACCTAATCGATGGTGAGTTAGCTGCGAATAACGGTGGCTGGCAATGGAGCGCCTCAACAGGGGCAGACTCAGCACCCTATTTTCGAGTGTTTAATCCGATTAGCCAGTCTGAAAAATTTGACCCTCAAGGCGCCTTTATCAAGCACTGGGTGCCCGAGCTGTCTACCCTCGGAGGCAAAGAGATCCACAACCCAAGTCCAATTGCGCGCAAGGCGTTGAATTACCCTGAACAAATCGTTAACCTTCAAAGTAGCCGAGTTCGTGCAATTGAGGCGTTCAAAAGTCTGCGATAGCAGCGCAAACCCATGTCATCACATTGCCCCAGCGAGTCTTGGCCTTGCGCCTGATAAGGGTGCAAACAGTTATCCTAGGTCCTGTTCACTAGCTACTTTTTTATAGCCAAAATATGAGTCTTACATCTTTCAGCGTCAAAACAATTCAGGGCGAATCTCAACAGTTGAGCCACTACGAGGGCAAAGTCTTGCTCGTCGTGAATGTCGCCTCTAAGTGTGGCTTCACGGGTCAGTACACAGGCTTACAAAGCTTGCACCAAGAGTACGCGAGTCGCGGCCTGGTGGTGATGGGTTTTCCGTGCGATCAGTTTGGCCATCAAGAGCCGGGCAACGAGAGCAGCATTCTGACGTTTTGCGAAACGCAGTACAAAGTCACATTTCCAATGTTCGCCAAGATCGAGGTCAATGGCGCCAGTGCGGTGCCGTTTTATCAGTGGCTGAAAACGAGTAAGCCCGGCTTGCTTGGCACAGAAGCGATTAAATGGAACTTCACTAAGTTTTTAGTCGGGCGCAAGGGGCAGGTACTCAAGCGTTACGCCCCGACCGACACACCTGAATCCCTTCGTGCAGATATCGAAGACGCCTTGGCACTATAGGCGCCATCGGCTGCGCTCACGAGGCGATACACTGACGGTCATCACGTAAAAAGGGTCTTCTCATGGCGTATCGCCCTGCTTATCTCTACCTGTTTGGCCTTTTATTGCTTGCGGGCTGCGCTGGCAAACCCGCTGTGCAGCAAGACATTACGTTGGCAAATACCGGCGCACAAAGTCCTGTGCAAACGGCGTCTACTCGAAACGTGGTTCGTCTGTCGCAGGCCGAGGCTGAACCGGCTACGAGCGCTGTGGTCGTGAGCGGCTCTGGAGCCACGACAAATATTGTGTCTGATCCTTCATTTGAGGCTAGTCGTACCGCACGCCGAGCTAACCCAGGCGATCAAACGAGCCCGATCGCGATCCCAAGCCCAGTGCTACCGCCTACCCGACTCGCAACTGCGGTGATGATTGACCCCGCCTCGACCACCACGCCAGGCAGTGAAAGTACGACGGTCTCAGCCGCAAATGCCGGTGAGCCCTCAAGTCCCGCTGGCGCAGTCAGCTCGGCCGATGCTGCGAAAATTGCCTCGAAAGTCGTGACCTTCAAGCGAATCAAGCCTGGGTGTAAAGGCGCTGACTGCCCCGTGCTGAACTTTAAACGTCTATCCTTTACTGGTTATGAGCGATTCAATGCCTTTCTAGAGCAGACCCTCTTGTCGCTTGCGCTGGTTGAGACCAACCGCGACAAGGCCTTTCGAGACCTGCCCGAGCTCGAACTCTATTTCTTTAAAACAGCTAAGCCGCGGGATGAGCTTACGCTCGCCTCAAGCGTGAAATACATTTCTGCTGAGGTTGTGGTCGTGCAGCTGGACAGCTATATTTTTACCGGCGGCGCACAGCGGATCTCAACGACACAGTACCTGAACTGGTTGCCTAAGTCCGATAGACTTTTGACGCTTGAGGCCATGTTGCTGCCCGGCAAATTACCTGCGTTTGAAGAGGCACTTAAAAAGCAGCATGCGCTATGGTTAAGAAAGAACCCACTCGCAAAAGACGACTTAGCCGCCTACACCAAGCTCTGGCCGTTTGAGCCCAGTGACAATGTTGCACTGCTTGAAAATGGCGCGGCGGTCACCTATGACCCTTACCGCTTGGCACCCTACTCTTTTGGCAAACCCACGATTTACATTCCCTATCGGGATCTCAAAGGCATCTTACGACCTGAACTGCTACCGAAAAGTTAGTGGTTGACTGCCAGCTCTAGATAACTTTCGCTCGAGTTAGCGCATAACAGGGATTATTGCGGCTTCAGCTTTCTGTTGGCAACGATTTTTTCAAGTGCTTTAGCCAAGTCTTCTTTACCACGCGAACGTGCAACATCAATCGCGTCTTGTGCCTTGAGGTTTGAAAAGCTAGGGTCGGCGCCACCATTAATCAAGACCTGTACGGTTTCGACGCTATCGGCCCTGACTGCTAGGATCAGAGCGGTGTCGCCCTCAGGGGTGAGTTCGTTCGGTAAGGCACCGCTTTCGAGTAAAAACTTGGCCACCGTAGCGTTGGCTTTGACAGCGGCGTAGTGCAGTGGGGTCCAGCCTTCTTTGTTTACCTTTGCGCCCTTCGCGACTAACGCCTTTACACGGGGTAAATCACCAATTAATGCGACGTACATCAGTGGGGTTTCGTTGTACTGATTAGCCGCATTGACGTTGACTTTGGGCGAAGCCAGTAACGCATCGAATACCTGCCAAGCCCCATCTCGCGTTGCCTGTATGAGCCCGGTTTGTTGGTTGGGGCTGCGGGTGTTTGGATCAAAGCCAGAGGCAAGCAACGCTTTGACTGAGGCGACGTTATCGTTTGCCACATAGACCCAATAATCCTTGGCGTTGGCAGCATTTGCAGCAGAGGTCAGAGCAAACGAGGCGCACAACGTAAGCACAAACAGGCTAACGAATTGGTAACGAATGGTAGCGATGAGAGTTTGCATAGAGTTGACGATAGAAGCTTATTTTAAAAATCGGATATATTTAAATAAATTATCAATTAAAAACATTTGTAATAACTAACATTAACTAATTTACTTTAGATAAATTACATTTAATTAAATTTATAAGAATAATATTGTAAAATTTTGTTATATAATGACTTTATTTAAAAATATTAAAAATAGATAGGATTGTTCTATACCTATTTTAAAATATTAGAATTATCTTTTATCTTATTGAATAAATTGAAAAAATTATCATAAGATGCTAATTCTATTTCTTTCAGAGCGCAATTTCTCAGTTCGGCTATTTTTTCAGCGACATGTATAACTTTAGACGGATCGTTTAATTTTCCACGAAACGGAACAGGCGCTAAGTAAGGTGAGTCTGTCTCAATTAATATTCTGTCTAAAGGCATTTTTTTAGCAACATCCTGCAGGCTCAGAGCGGTCTTGAACGTCACAATCCCAGAAAACGAGATGTAAAAGTTCAGCTCCATCGCGGCCTGAGCCACTTCCCAAGACTCAGTAAAGCAGTGCATGACACCGCCAACCTCGCCCGCGCCTTCTTCGCGCATCAGGCGCAGCGTATCTTCAGCCGCCGAGCGCGTATGAATAATCAGGGGCAATCCACATTCACGAGCCGCTCGAATGTGGCATCTGAAGCGTTCTCGTTGCCACTCAAGATCACCAGATAACCGAAAATAATCGAGCCCAGTTTCACCAATCGCCACCACCCGCGGGTGAGCACTGCGTGCCACCAAATCGCTTACGGTCGGCTCAACGGTATCTTCGTAATCAGGATGCACACCCACCGAGGCCCATAGCGGTTCGTGGCGCTCAACCAAGCCAATCAAGGCTGGCCAGTCGGGCAGGTTCACGCTCACGCACAGGGCGTGTGACACCTGATTGGTTTGCATACGCTGCAAGATATCAGGCATTTGTTCAACAAGCTTTGGAAAATCAACGTGACAATGTGAGTCGACAAACATAAAAAAAACGCCTAGATTAACGCCCAGAGGCGCCAGAAAGTTGGCAGACTGCAGCAATGCGCTGCAATACCGCGTGGGCAAACAATTTGCCGTTTAACGTATGGCCAGCGACGCGCCGTTGTTGATTCAGCCAATCCGCCAACTCACTAAGCTGCGCCACCGCGAGACGAGCGCACAGCACAGTCAGTGATTTCTGCAACATCGGAAAATACCGAACCTCTAGGCCATGAGCTTTTAGGTTCATATCAATGACAAGACGTTGTAGCAGCTCAATCCACACGCTTGCCGACTCTTTTGAAATCGTATCAGCAAGCTGCCCGACGTTGATCCCAGAACCCTTTTCAAGGCTCGTGGCAAACGCCGATAGCCATTCGGGGCACGGCTGTGGCTGAGTTTCAGCCATTTTTTTTGCCAAAACAGGTGCACCCCCAGAGGCCGCCAACCAGGCAGCGGCATTGTTGATGTTCTGCTTAGCGAGCCAAGCTTGCGAAATGTCAGCGGATGGAGTGGCCAAAGGCAGGCGCCTGCAGCGCGACAAGAGTGTTGGCAGTAAGCGATCGGGTGCATCAGCGACCAACAGAAAAATCGTTGCTGGAGGCGGTTCTTCGAGCACCTTTAACAGCGAATTTCCCGAGATGTGTGTCAGCGCTTCAGCGGGATAGATCAGCGCCACCCTAAAACCTGAGCGATGTGTAGCGTTATTGAACCAAGGCGCAAGGCTTCGGATCTGCTCAACACGGATATCTTTAGAGGGGGCGCGCTTAGAAGAGCCTGTCACCTCTGCGACGGGGGCGCTTTCGCTGCCCTCGTCCTCGTCTTGCTCGGCCCCTTCTTCGAGTGCCAGCGTTTCGGGCCGAATGCGTTTAAGGTCGGGGTGATTACCCTTGGCCACCCAACCGCAGGCCAAACATTGGCCGCAGGCGAGTCCATTGACTGGCGACTCGCACATAAGTGCCGCAGCGGCCGCAAAGACAAATTCGCGCTTACCGATGCCCGCCAACCCGTGCACCAACCATGCGTGAGCAAACCGTTCGCGCTGCGCAAGCCACTGTTGCGCCACTTCAACCTGCCACGGAAAGAACTGCGCCACGCTCATGTGAGGCGCCGCACGGTGACAAGCTGATCAAGCTGCAGCGCTATCTGCTTGCGAATGTGCTCAATAGATTGCGTGGCATCAACCCGCTGAATACGCAAGGGCTCTTGTTGGGCACGTGCAAGATAGACCGCGCGGGTACGTTCGAAGAAGGCAGCAGCCTCTTGTTCAAACCGATCTTGCTCGCGCGTACGGTCAAGTCGTTCGCGAGCGACAGCCAACGGGACATCAAACAGCCAGGTGCAATCGGGTTGCAGCGTAGGATGCACCCAGCGCTCAAGGACAGCAATGCGCTCGACGCCAAGTTCGCGCCCCCCACCTTGATAGGCAAAGGTTGCGTCGGTAAAACGATCACACACCACCCACTGTCCGGCTCGAAGTGCCGGCTCAATGACTGCTTGAAGGTGTTCGGCCCTGGCAGCGAACATGAGTAAGGTTTCGCACTCAAGGCTCATGGGTTCGTGCAGTAACAGTGCACGAAGCTTCTCGCCAAGCTCTGTGCCCCCTGGCTCGCGGGTACACACAACTTTCACACCTCGTTCAGTGAGTTGCTCTACCAGCCATTGCACATGGGTGCTTTTGCCAGCGCCGTCGACACCCTCTAGGGTTAAAAACAGCCCGCGCTGCTGAGTGTTCAAGGCTTTCGACCCAAAATGTAGGTTGCCACATTTTTGTTGTGCTCTGGTAGTGTCACCGCAAAGGCGCTGCTACCGTCGCCTTTTGAAACAAAGTACAAATAATTGTGTTTCTCGGGGTTAAGAGCCGCAGCCAAAGCGGCGCGGCCACTGCTTGCGATGGGGCTAGGGGGCAATCCAAGGCGGGTGTAGGTGTTGTAAGGCGTGTCGCTCAAGAGGTCTTGTTTACGTAGTTTGCCTGTGTAGCCTTCGCCCAGGCCGTAAATCACTGTCGGATCTGTTTGCAACAGCATGTTGATACGTAAGCGATTACTAAACACACCGGCAATTCGGGCACGATCGGCGGCTTGGCCAGTCTCTTTCTCAATAATCGAGGCCAAAATCAGCGCTTCGTAAGGGTTCTTTAAGACACTATTGGGTGCCCGAGCTGCCCAAGCACGGTCTAAGATCTTTTGCTGGGTACGAGCGGCGCGCTCAAGCAATTCGACATCGGATGTGCCAATCGGGAAAATATATGTATCCGGAAAAAATAAACCTTCTAATGAGACGGCTTGGCCAAGCGTATTCAACCGCTTAAGCAAATCAGCATCGCTTACCTGCGCTAGCGTTTGTTTGATGTCTGGATGCCCAGCAAGAGCGGCTCGAATTTGGCGCAGGTTCCACCCTTCGACAAAGGTAATTTGCCGGGCTGTGACATCACCCAGCGCCATGCGACGCAACACCGTCAAGGGACTGTCGCCTCGAACAATCTGATAGCCTCCGGCTTTGATTTTGGTATCGAGTTCACCTAAGCGAGCAAGCGCAACAAAGCCCTGAACGTTTAACGGCACACCCGCTTGATTGACTAACTGCGCGATGCTTGAAGGCGTTGAACCTGGTGGTACCAAGATATCGACCCGCTCGGTCGGTAGCGCGAGCGGTCCATTCACCCAAAGATATACGGTTGCCGCTGCACCCCCAACGAGTAGGATCACAGGCAAAACCAGATAAAGCAGAAGTTTATTCAAGGCACTCATAGCTTTGACAGTTTAATATGTATCTCGGCGATTCAGAAACCAGTGATTGAGACTTATGCACCCGATATTGACCCAACCGCTTTTACCTAAGGCCCCGAATCGGCTCGAGAGTTTGGTGATTTACCCTTTAGATGACCTGGCAGTGTTTGAAGTCACTGGCGCGGACGCCTTGTCGTTTGTGCAAGGTCAAATTACCAACGACATCTTAAATTTGGGAGCTGAGCACGCCAAACTCGCGGGCTACTGCACGGCCCAAGGGCGACTTCTCGCAACCATGGTTTTTGCCGCACTGCCTGAGGCACTTGGTGCCGGCCTTATCGGCTTCATGCGTCAAGACATTTTAACGCCGGTGCTCAAGCGTTTGAGTATGTTTGTGCTTCGCGCCAAGGTAAAGCTCACCCCTAGCACTTACAACGTTATCGGTGTCTCGATGACGGCGACTGAAGTGGTCAGCTTGACTGAGGCGCTAGGGCATACTCTGCCACAAGCCCCCTGGCAAGTCGCTGCGACCCCCACAGGGCTCTGGATCTGTGCCCCTGCCGCCCAGCAGTCGTCGGGTGACGAAAGCCTACGTTGGTGGTGGCTTGCGAGCGACTCTCATGCAGCCGCGTGCCAACACTTAAACTTGCCACACGCACTGAGCACTACAGCGCAATGGCATGGTCAGGATATTTCAGCCGGCCTGCCCTGGATCGAAGCCGCGACCCAAGATCTTCTGATCCCGCAGACACTGAACCTTGATTTGATCGAGGGTGTGAGTTTCACCAAGGGTTGCTATCCTGGCCAAGAAATTGTTGCTCGTAGCCACTATCGTGGCACGGTCAAGCGCCGCATGCATCTTGGTACGATTGAACAGAGCGCTGGGCTCACCCTAAAAGCGGGTGCTGATATTTTTGATGCCCAGGGATCAGAGCAGGCCTGCGGCCGTGTCATTAATATCGCTCAGGCTGCAAGCCAAGCGACCGCGAGTGCCAATGAGGCCGGCAGTTCGGGCATTGCCTACGTGTTATTTGAAACCACCTTCGAAGCGCTCGAGCATAACGCCTTGCACCTCGGTACTCGCGATGGTGTTCCAATCACACTGCTAAGCCTGCCCTACGCAAACAGACCGGCCTAGGTGCTTTGCCCGAGACGCACCAACCTGCTTAGGCACTCTTCCCCAGGCCATACAAAGGGTGCTGCTCGGCGGCAAATGGAAGCGTAAAGAACTTTTCAACCCAAGCCTCGGTCGCCTCGGGAAGCGTCGCGGGGTTCCATTTGGGTTGTTTGTCTTTATCAATTAATAGCGCTCGAATCCCTTCTGCAAAGTCGCCATGTGACGCACACATGAGACCAGCCACCCACTCAAATCGGTACGCGTCTGCCAACGACAGGTGCTTGACACGCTTGAGCAAGGTATACGTGAGACGCGCGGATCCAGGCGACCCCGCCGCAAGCGTTTTGGCGGCGCGCTGCAACCACGGGTCAGTATGGTCTGCGAGCGCCACCAACGACGCAACAATTTTATTGAGGTCAGAGCCCGCGCAACACGCGTGAATCAACGACAAGTGCTGTTGCAAAGGCCCAATGGCAATGGCTGGTGCGCTAGCTAGCCCAGCCAGCACCTGATCTAACAACATCTCGTTGCTAGGGCTAAGCTGTGATTTGCTCTGTGACCAGGGTTGATTGGTCATTTGCTCAAGCAAGGTAGGCCAGGTATCGCGAGCTAAGTGATAGTCGGCCATACCGGCAAATAAAGCGTCGGCTGCACCAATTTGTGCTCCGGTCAAACCCATAAACAAACCCGTTTTACCAGGCAAACGATTAAGCATCCAAGTGCCGCCAACGTCTGGAAACAAACCGATCGAGATCTCTGGCATTGCAAGTCGTGAGGTCTCTGTGACGATCCGGTGACTGGCACCCATCATCAACCCCATCCCGCCGCCCATCACGATGCCATCACCCCAAACGACGATTGGTTTAGAAAAGGTATGCAAGCGGTAATCTAGCGCGTACTCTTCAGCAAAAAAAGTACCCGCATGGACATTATCGGTGGCAGGTTTGCCAACATTGTTCATCATGCTGTGGTGCAACGCATGCAGATCACCACCGGCGCAAAATGCTTTATCGCCAGCGCCTTTCAGAATCAGACATGCAATGGCTGGGTCTTTGGCCCACAGCTCAATCTGGTTCGCGAGCAAGCGGGTCATTTCAAGCGACAAGCCGTTCAACGTCTTTGGTGCGTTCAGTGTTGCCACACCGATGCGCGTACCATTCGTACAGTTCAATTCATTGAACAAGACGACTTCATTGTTGTTCTCAACAGTACTCATCTGACGTCAGCACCTTTCTCAAGCAGTTGGCGAGCAATAATGACTCGCATAATTTCATTGGTCCCTTCGAGGATTTGATGCACACGGGTGTCGCGCACCAAACGCTCAAGTGGATAATCTTTTAGATAACCATAGCCACCATGCAACTGTTGTGCCTCGAGGCAGACTTGAAAACCTAGATCAGTCGCAAAGCGTTTAGCCATCGCACAATAGGTTGAAGCATCAGGCGAACCGGCATCAAGCTTGCAGGCAGCCAGACGTACCATTTGCCGCGCCGCCACGGTGTGCGTGGCCATGTCTGCGTATTTAAACTGTAAGGCCTGAAAGCTTGCAAGTGGCTGCTTAAATTGCTTGCGTTCGAGCATGTAGGTGTAAGAGGCCTCAAGTGCCCCCTGAGCGGCACCGACTGAACAGGTCGCAATATTGATTCGGCCGCCATCCAAGCCACGCATCGCAATCTTAAAACCCTCGCCTTCTTTTCCTAAAATATTTTCTGCGGGCACGCGTACATTGTCGAACTTGATCGCCCGCGTGCTTTGGCTGTTCCAGCCCATCTTATTTTCTTTACGACCAAAGCTAATGCCCTCGAGCGTAGACGGCACCACAAACGCCGACACACCAGATGGGCCGCTACCCCCGGTGCGCGCCATCACAATCAGTACGTCGGTATCGCCGCCGCCAGAAATAAAGGCCTTGGCACCATTCAGAATATAGTGCTTGCCTTCAAGCACTGCCTGACTGACTAGCGATGCGGCATCTGACCCCGAACCAGGCTCGGTCAGGCAATACGAGGCAAGCTTTTCGCCTGCGGCTAAAGGCTTGCCCCATTGCTCACGTACAGCAGGGCTCGCCCACTCGCCAACCATCCAGGTCGCCATATTGTGAATGGTTAAAAAAGCAGTCGTTGACGGATCAATTGCGGCCATCTCTTCAAACACCAAGGTCGCGTCCAGTCGGGGCAAACCCAAGCCGCCAATCTCTGGCGAGGCATACATGGCACCGAACCCCATTCGACCCGCGAGTTTGATCGTCTCGATCGGGAAAATCGCCTCTTGATCCCAACGCGCGGCGTGCGGTGCAAGCTCGCCCAGCGCAAACTCCTTTGCGGCCTGCGCAAAAGCGACTTGATCTTCACTAAGTTCCATATCCATCGCGGTCTCCTGAGGCCTTAGCTGCAAACGAAGCTAGGCCGATTGTTCTGTCGCGGTTATCGTCTCATCGTTATGACAAGAGAATACTAAATTTAAATGACTCGGCATATTGTCTTGCCGCTGACAATTGCCCAACGCCAAATCCTTGAACATTCACTAAACAAATTGGGCCCTTCGTCAACGAGCAATCGGTCATCTAGACGGTCAAATCATCAATCGGCATTTTCTTTTTGATATTACGTACTTTTTCTCGATGCAACGCACGTCGACGACGCGCTGCCTTGGGCTCAACAACAAGTGGACGGCAAAGCTCAACTCGGTCACCGTCGCTCAAGAGTCGGGTCGGGTCGCAGCGTTGGCCAAAAATAGCAAGGCCAGTAGGTTGATACTTTTGTAACAAACCGCTTAGATCAAGGGCTTGTTGAACTTGTGTACCAACGGGCAGCACCAGTGATACTGACTCGATCTTGGCGGGGCTTGCCCACACCACAGAGATTGAAACACACGCAGCCCCGCCCACCTCAATTTGGGCCGGCTGCAAATGATCAGCAGACTCTGAATGCTTGGGCTGATCAAAGGGCTCTGCGTGGCGAGGCTCAACACCCATGACGAGGTTCCTTCTTAGTCATGGCCATAAACAGCTTGGGCACGTTGTGTGAACGAGTCGATAAAGCTTGAGGCAATTCGGTTAAAGATTGGGCCCACCAAAGCCTCAAGCGTACGGCTTGAAAAGGCGTACTTTAACGTGAACAGGACTTTGCAGGCATCTTGAGCCAGTGGCAAAAAAATCCACTCACCAGAGAGTTCAGAAAAAGGCCCATCGACTAATTCAAGGTCAATCTTATTAGGATAATCGTGCCGATTGCGAGTGGTAAAGGTTTGTCGAATCCCCGCCAACGCAATAGTGATCGACGCCTGCATACCAAGCTCGTCGCGCTGACTAACCGTCGCACCACCGCACCACGGCATAAATTCAGGATATTTTTCGACCTGGGCGACCAGTTCAAACATTTGGCTCGCACTGAAAGGGACTAGGACAGAACGCTCGACGCAATGCATTGTGGATCGTGAATGGTTGCTAGAATAGAGGCATTTTACCGGTATCACACCAGAAGTCTTAGGCCCAATGAGCATTATCGAAAACCGCAAAGCTTTTCACGACTACCTAATTGAAGAACGCTTCGAGGCTGGCCTCGTGCTGCAAGGCTGGGAAGTCAAAGCGATTCGCGAGGGTCGAGCCCAGCTAAAAGAAAGCTACGTGGTCGTGCTCGAGGCCGAATTATGGCTGATTGGCATGCATATTAGCCCTTTATTGTCGGCCTCAACCCATATTTTGCCTGACGCCACCCGCACCCGTAAGCTACTGCTCAAAGCCGAAGAAATTAGCAAACTCATTGGTAAAGTCGAACAACGTGGGTTTGCCTTGGTACCGATCAATTTGCACTACAAAAACGGACGAATCAAGCTAGATTTTGGCCTTGGTAAAGGTAAAAAGCTACACGACAAGCGCGACGCTTCGCAAGAAAAAGACTGGGCGCGCGAAAAAGAACGTCTGATGAAGCACGACACACGCAATCGCGACTAAGCCCCCTGCGCTGTAAAACCTCGCCGCGTAGCACCGCAAACATCCCCTCGCACCTCAGGCCTCTCGCGCTCTTGACAGAGGGGCTTCACGTGACAACCGTAGTGGTAAACATTCTTGGCTGCGACACTTCTCGTTGGGGCTTAGAAAGCAAAAAGCGAAGAAATTTTTGAAATGCTTCGCTTCTTGCTAAACGTCTATCTCAGTTGCGCAACCCCAAACCGTTAGAGTCGTAGCAACAAACTACAACACTATTTTGCTGCCAATCGCTGCCAAGTATCAACCACCGTGTCAGGGTTCAACGACATCGATAAAATGCCTTCGTCTTTGAGCCATTGCGCAAGATCAGGATGATCACTGGGGCCTTGGCCGCAAATCCCCACATATTTACCCGCTTTGAGGCAGGCGCTAATCGCTCGTTGCAGCATGAACTTAACAGCATCATCTCGTTCGTCAAAGTTAGCGACTAAAAGCTCCATCCCTGAATCGCGGTCTAAGCCAAGCGTCAACTGTGTCATGTCATTTGAGCCGATCGAGAAACCATCAAAGTGCTCAAGAAATTGCTCAGCCAAAATCGCGTTCGACGGAACCTCGCACATCATGATAATGCGTAACCCATTTTCGCCACGCGCCAAGCCATGGTCTGCTAACAGATTGACCACTCTCTCAGCCTGTTTCACCGTACGTACAAACGGCACCATGATCTCGACGTTGGTCAGACCCATTTGTTCGCGCACGCGCTTGAGAGCTTCGCATTCCATTTTGAAACACTCGGCAAAGTCTTCAGCGATATAACGCGAGGCACCCCGAAAACCTAACATTGGGTTCTCTTCTTCGGGTTCGTAGCGCGCGCCGCCTACGAGTTTGCGATATTCGTTTGACTTGAAATCTGACAGACGCACGATGACCGATTTAGGATAAAAAGCAGCCGCAATTGTGGCAATACCGTCTGCAAGCTTTTCGACAAAGAACGTACGCGGGCTTGCGTGACCGCGCGCGGCCGACTCTACAGCCACTTTGAGTTCGGTATCAATATTTGGGTAATCGAGCACAGCCTTAGGGTGAATGCCGATATTGTTATTAATAATGAACTCGAGTCGTGCTAACCCTACGCCATGGTTGGGGATCTGCGAAAAATCAAACGCGAGTTGAGGATTGCCCACGTTCATCATAATTTTTAAACCAATCTCTGGCATCACACCGCGACGAACTTCTTCAACTTCGGTTTCAATTAAACCGTCGTAAATCCGCCCTTCATCACCTTCGGCGCATGACACCGTGACCATCGAACCTTCAGTCAACACGTCCGTCGCGTCACCGCAACCGACTACGGCTGGGATACCGAGCTCACGCGCAATGATCGCCGCGTGGCAGGTACGCCCACCACGGTTTGTCACAATCGCCGCTGCGCGCTTCATGACTGGCTCCCAGTTCGGATCCGTCATGTCAGTGACCAACACATCACCTGGCTGTACCTGATCCATTTCTGAAATGTCGCCAACAATACGCACACGCCCCGAACCGATTTTCTGACCGATCGCACGCCCTGTAATCAAAACCTTGCCGGTTGCCTTCAGACGATAACGCTGCTGCACATCGTTGTGCCCTTGTTGCGACTTCACGGTCTCGGGGCGAGCTTGCAAGATATAAATTTTGCCGTCAATGCCATCACGACCCCACTCAATATCCATGGGGCGTTGATAATGTTTTTCAATGATCACTGCATAGCGTGCAAGTTCGATGACCTCATCATCGGTAAGCGAAAAACGATTGCGCTCAGACACCGGTACATCAACGGTGCGAACAGCACGGCCTTCTGTACGCTCTGGATCGAACTCCATCTTCAGAAGCTTTGAACCAATGCGCCGATTCACAATCGGATAAAAGCCAGAAGCAAGCGTGGGCTTGAACACATAAAACTCGTCAGGATTGACAGCGCCTTGTACGACAGTTTCGCCCAAGCCATACGAAGAGGTGATAAACACAACATCTTCAAAGCCCGACTCAGTATCGAGCGTGAACATCACACCTGCACTACCCTTGTCAGAGCGCACCATACGCTGAATACCGGCAGACAACGCAACGTCTGCATGGGCATAGCCTTTATGCACACGGTACGAAATTGCACGATCGTTGTAGAGCGAGGCAAAGACATGGCGAATTTTGTCGATCACATCGTCAAAACCAACGACGTTCAAAAATGTTTCTTGCTGGCCTGCAAAAGACGCATCAGGTAGGTCTTCGGCAGTGGCTGAGGAGCGTACTGCAAACGAACCTTTACCATCGGCGTCAAGCAGCGCAAAGGCAGACTTAATGTCGTCATTCAGGCGCTGGGGAAGCGGTGCTTCAGTAATCCATTGACGAATCTGCGCACCGGCGAGAGCCAATTCGCGCACATCCTCAGAATTTAGAGTGGTCAGACGTTCAGCGATGCGATGATCAAGACCCGTCCCAGACAGAAAGTCACGAAACGCTTGTGCAGTTGTGGCAAACCCACCCGGTACACGCACGCCCGCGTCTGCGAGCTGACTAATCATTTCACCGAGTGATGCGTTTTTTCCTCCGACTGAGTCAACATCCGTCATCCGGAGTTGCTCAAATGAAACAACATAAGACATAGAAATCACCTTGGACAATATAAGAAAGCGAGTTTGGTCAGCGTGCCTAACAGGCTGACCAAACTGGCCTTAGTTGCCCACAATCTTCGGTGCATTCAGACTTGAAAGCATTGTGAAATCAATCTAATTTGTTGCATCGCATTATACTACTGACGAATACTTTTTTCGGATAAAAATTTCATGAATAGCTCGCCGCTCGATCGCACTGTCTTTATTATCTCGGATGGCACGGGGATCACAGCGGAAACGTTTAGCCATTCTGTTTTATCGCAATTTGAATCTGTCAGTTTCAAGCAAGTTCGCATGCCCTTTGTTGACACTGTTGAGAAGGCCGACGGCGTTGTAGGTCGTATCAATCGCTGTGCGATCGATCAAGGCAATCAGCCTATTGTGTTTACGACGCTTGTGAATCCAGACATCTTGGCGCGTGTCAAAACGGCCAATGCTTTGTTCTTGGATTTATTCGGTGCTTTTGTTGAGCCTCTTGAACATAATCTAGGCGTCAAATCCAGTCACTCAATTGGTAAGTCGCATCTGTCAGTTAGTTCGATCGCCTATCGCAATCGTATTGAAGCCATTAACTTTAGTCTGGCTCATGACGATGGGCAGTTTGTCAGAGGCTTATCACAAGCCGACGTGATTTTGATTGGCGTGTCACGCTGTGGCAAGACACCAACCAGCTTGTACCTCGCCATGCAATACGGGATTAAAGCCGCAAACTTTCCACTAATCCCCGAAGACTTTGAGCGTAACGCGCTACCTAGCACTTTAACGCAGTACAAACATAAATTGTTTGGGCTCACGATTCAACCCGAACGTTTGACCGAAGTGCGCAACGAGCGTCGACCCGACAGCGTGTATTCTTCACTGGTGCAATGTCGCCACGAAGTTGCAGAGGCAGAACGCCTCATGCGACGCGATTCGATCCCAATGCTTTCAACAACCACAAAATCAATCGAAGAGATTTCAACGACCGTCATGCAAGAGGTTGGTCTAGATAAACACTCGACCTATTGAAGTTAAATGGCTAACTTCGATCAAAGATCATCTGGTTGAAGGCAAGTGGCTAACTTCGACCAAGAATCACCCGGTTGAAGTTAAGTGGCTAACTTCGATCGGCACTCATCGCGTTGAAGGTGAGTGATGCGACTCGATCCACAATCGTTCAACTAAAGCCCAGCGGTTCATGTCTAACAGACCTCGATATTTTGAGGCTGAGGTGTCAGTTTGGATTGCGATGCTGTCTACGCTGTTCAAACAAGCAAATTGCAGCGGCTGCCGTCACATTGAGTGACTCAGCGCCGGCTAGCTCATGCGCAATCTTGACACGCAAGTTAGCGCGCTTAAGCAAAGCCGCCTCGACGCCCTGCCCTTCATTGCCAAAGACCCACGCGCAGTGCTCTGGCAACGCTGTCGCAAACAGGTCTTGCGCCTCGGTTAATGAAGTGACGACTAACGGAATCTCGAGCGTTGCGATCATGGCATCGAGATCCGCCTGTTCGTGCAGACGCAGCGCAAAATGGGCGCCTTGGCCACTCCGTAATACGCGAGGTGACCACAAGGTCGCTGTGCCGGTTGTTGCAAACACACGTTTAATCCCTGCAGCCGCGCAGGTACGAAGCAATGTACCGACATTACCCGGGTCTTGTATGCGGTCTAACACCGCCACCGACTCTTTAATCCGCATCGGCAACGTATCAACTTTGGGTTGCACAATAAACAAGACACCTTGATTGGTATTGAAACTCGACAAGCCACCCAGAAGGGTTCCTGACATGGTCAGGCAAAGCTCTGGCGCTAGTTTTTCGATTAAGGCTTGTAATTGAGGTTCTTGCACTCTGTCGATATCAAAAATGGCATATTGCGGGGGTCGTCCGACACCTAGCCAAGACTCGCACAGGTGAATGCCGTCAAGAATCACGGGCTCACCACGTCGCCCAGCACTCGACTGCCATTTATACAGCTGCTTGAACAAAGGGTTCGAACGCGATTCAATATGTTTCAAGAGACTTCCAGTAGACGTCGTACGGGTGCAAAACTGCGACGGTGCGCAGGACAGGGACCAAACTCTTTTAATCGTGCCATGTGCAACGCGGTACCGTAGCCCTTGTGCAGATTAAAGCCATATTCTGGGTGCTGAGCATGTAGGCGCAACAATTCGGCATCGCGTGCCGTTTTTGCCAAGATCGAAGCTGCTGAAATTGCAGGCACAAGCGCATCGCCTTTAACGACGGTCTGTACGCGGCAAGCTAGGCGCGGTGCCTGATTGCCATCCACCCAAGCTAACTCAGGGGCGATCTTCAAACCTTGCACGGCGCGCTGCATGGCGAGCAAGGTAGCCTGCAAAATATTGAGTTGATCAATCTCTTGAACGCTCGCGCGGGCAACACACCACGCCAGCGCACGCTGTTGAATCAGCGGTGCCAACGCCTCACGCCGCTTTTCGGTTAATACTTTTGAGTCTGCCAGGCCCTCAATCGGCTGGGTCGGATCAAGAATCACAGCCGCGGCATAGACATCACCCGCCAAGGGGCCACGACCGGCCTCATCGACCCCGGCACAATATTGCGCGGCTGGGTCGATGCTCACAAACAAACTGGGTTGTGTGGCGCGGCTCATGGCGTTGCCAAGCCTGCAGAGCCTGAGCCTTTGACAGACGTGCGCCCTCGGTGGGCCAGATCTAAGAGCACTTGTGCCGCACGACTAGCCGTATCGCATCGCAATGAGTGATGCAGCGCATGAAACCTCGCCTCAATCTCACGCGCTTTGCGTTCGTCAATAAACTTTTCGTATACCGCCTCAGCAAGCTTTTCAGGCGTGGCATCTTCTTGGATCAATTCTGGCACAACACTATCGTTGAGCAAAACATTTGGCAAACCCACCCATGGTACGTAGGGCCTTTGCTGTCCAGACTTCCAGGCCATGATTCGACGCACCCAAGGCGAGACCGCATATGAGATCACCATCGGCCGTTTAAACAGCGCCGTTTCGAGGGTGGCCGTACCACTTGCCACAAGCGCCACATCACACGCCTCAAGTGCATCCCAAGCTACAGGGCGTGCAAATGCTGTGCCGACCGGCGCCATCGAAGCGTTTTGCTGATGTGCAGAGGCGTTGGGGCTCACCACATTTGCAGAGACCTGAGAGGGCTTTGCTGTCAGAATGTGTAAATTATCAACAGGATAACGTTGCAAAATATCTTTGAATTCTGTCAAACGTGCAGCATTGACCATAGGGACTAACACGTGCAGTTGCGGATCACGTTTTTGTAAACGTTGAACAGTTTGCAAGAATCTGGGAGCAATCCATTTAATCTCAGAAGCCCGACTGCCTGGCAGCATTGCTAGCACCCTGGCCTCTGCATCAAGCCCTAAGCGTTTGCGTGCTGTAGCGCGGTCTGGCTCTTGCGCGATCACATCGGCCAGAGGGTGGCCGACAAACGTCACGGGTATGTTTTCTTTTTGATAAAGCGCTTCTTCGAACGGAAACATGACCAACATGTGCGAGACAGACTCTCGAATATGGTGGATGCGTTCGTAGCGCCAGGCCCAGATTGAAGGGCTGACTAAATGCACCGTCGGGATACCAGCCTGCTTGAGTTGATGCTCAAGGCGCAGATTGAAATCTGGCGCGTCTATGCCTAAAAACACATTTGGAGGCTGTTTAAGCCACCGTCGTTTGACATCGAGATAGGTGCGCACCAAGGTTGGGACTTGCTTAAGTGCGTCAAGATACCCAAATACTGTCAAAGCCTGCATCGGATGCAAGAGCGTCAAACCCTGTTGGGTCAGTTGTGGCCCGCCTATGCCCTCTGCCCTGACCTCGGGATCTGCTTGTTGAACCCCTGCCAATACTCTGGCAGCAATCAAATCACCCGACGGTTCACCCGCAACCAGGCCAAGCCGCCAGGTCATGGGCGGATGATGCCCCGAGTGCTGCCATCCAAGAAATCGAGCAAGACCTGCAGCGCTGGCGCGACCGCGGGTTCTTCGGTCTGTCGTTGGCGCATTTGAAGACGGGCTTCATCGAGCGACAAGCCACGTCGATAAATTAGTTTGTAGGCGTCACGCAAGGCACTGATTGCCTCGGGAGAAAAGCCACGCCGTTTTAAACCTTCAACATTGACGCCAACAGGCACGCATGGATTACCAGAACCCATCACGTAGGGTGGTACATCCATGTGCAAGGCACTTTGACCACCAGTCATGCTATGGGCTCCGATTCGCCCAAATTGATGAACCGCCGCCAAACCACCAACAATCGCCCAATCGCCAATATGCACGTGCCCACCCATCTGCACGCCATTCGCCAAAATGACATTGCTACCGATCTGACAATCATGAGCGACATGCACGTAAGCCATTACCCAATTGTCAGAGCCTAAACGTGTCACTCCAACATCTTGCACTGTGCCCGTGTTGATCGTCACATACTCGCGAACCATATTTCGATCACCGATCTCTAGTCGAGTCGGTTCACCCGAGTACTTTTTGTCTTGTGGCATACCCCCGACAGAACAAAAACGGTAGAAATGATTGTTTTGTCCGATAGTCGTGTGACCGTCAATCACACAATGAGAGCCAATCTTTGTATGGGCATCAATTTTGACGTCTGGCCCAATGGTCGAATAAGGCCCAACACTAACAGTTGGGTGCAATTGAGCCAACGGGTCGACCAAGGCGGTCGTATGAATGAGCGCTGACATGGTTATTCCACTGGACGAATCGCACACATCAGTTTCGCCTCTGCGACCTCTTGCCCGTCAACAAAGGCACTCCCCTGATACTTGCAAATCTTGCTGCCGAGACGCTCAGCCACAACTTCAATGTGTAACTGATCGCCAGGCAACACGGGTTTCCGAAACCGAGCACCATCAATTCCGACAAAGTAGTAAACACTTTCTTGATCTTTAGGCTTGAGACCCGTCTCTTCGGCAAATGAAAAGATCGCTGCAGCTTGCGCCATCGCTTCAAGAATGAGTACGCCCGGCATCACGGGATGATGCGGAAAGTGTCCGACGAAAAACGGTTCATTAATCGAGACATTTTTAAGTGCCTTGATCGATTTTCCCGGCACCATTTCTAACACCCGATCAATAAGAAGCATCGGATAACGGTGGGGTAAACGTTCAAGGATACTTTTAATATCAAGCTGCATGGAAGTTCCTGTAAAGCCCGCTTGGGGCTATGCCTAAACAATAAGGTGGTGCAGACACACGTACGCTATTCGCGCTCGAGTTTTCGTAAACGCTTGCGCATCACCGAAAGCTGAGAGACGACAGCCGCATTACGTTGCCACTCGGCATGTGGTGCAAACGGAAACACACCTGTATAACGGCCAGGTTCGGTCACATCTGTCGTGATTCCGGTACCACCAGAAACGAAGACATCGTCACAGATTGTCAGATGACCCGCAATCCCCGCAGCACCTGCAATGGTGCAACGTGCGCCAATCGTGGTCGAGCCCGCCACGGCAGTACAAGCCGCGATCGCAGTATGCGTACCGATACGGCAATTATGAGCAATCATGATTTGGTTGTCGAGCTTGACGCCGTCTTCAATCACGGTATTCTCAAGCGCACCACGATCAATCGTCGTGTTTGCGCCGATCTCGACGTCATTGCCGATCACCAAGCCACCAAGCTGCGGAATCTTACCCCAAGCGCCTTTTGCTAGGCTTGGGTCTGGCGCAAAGCCGAATCCATCGGCACCGAGTACGGCACCACTATGCACAATCACACGAGCGCCAATTTGCACACCATCGTAAATAGCAACGCGCGGTTGAATGACACTAGAGGCCCCAACTTTGACATCTGCACCTAATACCGTACCCGCACCAATCTGAACCATGGCATCGATGACACAGCGCGCCCCAATCACGGCAAGTGGCCCCACTGTCACGCTTGGAGCCAAGATAGCCGTTGGGTCAACCACCGCTGAAAGATGCACACTAATTTCACGAGCCG
>Ga0222712_10001982_pt1 | contig 24323 bp, 21 predicted proteins | sample C33_657DmetaG_FD_165043 | JGI IMG/M metagenome (GOLD analysis project Ga0222712, IMG submission 165043) | Estuarine water microbial communities from San Francisco Bay, California, United States - C33_657D | ecosystem: Environmental > Aquatic > Marine > Unclassified | place: USA: California... | reverse complement strand
TACTGCACCATCTCCACCAACACCACCACCAACGCCGGGCCCACCAACGCCGGGTCCACCAACTCCGCCGCCAACACCTCCTGGTCCAACGCCACCACCAACACCACCATATTCGTATTTATTGAATAATGGCGGAGAAGCTACGGGTGTAGATGCATGTAATGAATACAACTCGTTTGTAAGAACAACTTACTACTCTAACCAATCAAGTATTACAACCGGAACGTATTTATACTTATCCGATTATGTAACGGCTGTACCTGATGGATACTATTCAGACGGTACTAATTATTGGTATTTTGGTGGAGGTGTTACATCTGATTTAGGTACATCTTGTGGAGGTTCACCACCACCATCACCACCGCCAACACCACCACCAACACCACCAAGTGGTTATTTCTATTTGGGTAAGAAATATGATTGCGCAAGTTGTACAGAACAAGCTGATGTAATAATTTATTCCGATAACGTATTAAGTGCTGGTAGTTATTATACTCCTGATGGTGTTTATTCTTGGAGAGTATTAACAAGTACATCTTCTGGAAGCCCTGCTGATGTGAATATTACTGGGTACGAATATACACAGGGTGGAGATTGTGCTACTGCTTGTGCTAATTACTAAAAAGTAAAAAACATATATTTATATATAAACATATAGAATAAAATTATGGCTATTAAAACTGAAAAATTAGCAGATGAAACCTATAAAAAATTGGTTGATTTGCAGACCGAAATAAATGGGTTGGTAAATACAATTGGAACTGCTCATTTACAAATTAGAGGTTTGAATGAAGAATTAAAAAATGTAACTCTTTCATTAAATGGTGTTGAAAAAACATTTGACGAAAAAAACGAAGAATTAAATGATGTTTTAAGAATATTGGAAAAAACATATCCATCTGCAGAAATAGATTTGGCAGATGGTACAATTACTTACCAAGAAAATTAGGAAATATCAAAAAAGTTTCGTATATTTGTTACAATGAATAATCCACGTAAAAAAATATTATATGTTGCTCCCCATTTATCTACTGGGGGGCAACCACAATATCTATTAAAACAAGTTGAACATTTTTACAAAGATTACCAAATAAAGGTAGTTGAAGTTAGAAATAGTGGTGGTGATGCGTTTGTGGTTCAAAAGAATAAAATCAAAGCATTAGTTCCTGTTCACACTTTGTACGAAGATAAATCGGATATACTAAAAGTTATAGATGATTTTGAACCTGATATCATACACTTTCAGGAAATTCCACAACACGATTTAGATTACGATATATTAGATAAGATTTGGGATGATAATCGCAAGTATTTTATCATAGCAACAACACATGGTTCATTTACAGACCCTGATACAATTATTTATCAACCGGATAGATATGTGTTAGTATCTGAATGGAGTAGGAGAAAGTTTGAACATTTGGGTGTTGATACTATGTTGTGGGAATATCCGATTGAAGATATCAACTACGATAAAGATAAAGCAAAAGAAGTATTAGGATTTGAAAAAGATTGGAAGCATGTTCTGAATGTAGGATTGTTTGCACCCGGCAAAAACCAAGCTGAAATCTTTGAAGTAGCTAGACAATTGGAAAAGTATAAAATTAAATTTCATTTTGTAGGAAACCAAGCTATGAACTTTGAGGATTATTGGAAACCTTTAATGGAAGATAAACCATCTAATTGTGTGGTATGGGGAGAACGAAATGATGCTGATAAGTTTTACGCAGCAGCGGATTTCTTTTATTTTTCAACTTTGTGGGAATTAAATCCGTTATCAATCAAAGAAGCATTATCATATAAATTACCTTGTATTTTTAGAAGATTACATACCTATTTGGATACTTACGATAATAATCCATTGGTAACATATATTGATGGTGATGTTGCTGCAACTAAAAAAATTATATTGGAACAATTAAAACCTGAATTTGGAGAAATAAACGGATGGTTCTATTACAATCATTTATACAAAGATATAGTTCAGGCTGGATATGATGGTTGTGAGTTTGTAGAAGTTGGGGCATGGATGGGAAAATCTACCAACTATATGGTTCAAAAAATTAAAGAATCTGGTAAACGAATTCACTTTACAACTGTTGATACATTCAAAGGAACTGAATCAGAACCTTGGCATAATCCCGTAGTTCAACATTATAATGGAGATTTATTTTCTGAATTTATTGATAATACATTACTTTCAAACAATTACGGATTATTTGATATTATAAAAGATACTTCTGTAAATGCAGCAAATCAATTTAAAAATAATAGTATTGATTATATAATGATTGATGCTGGGCACACATATGAAGATGTTACAACTGATTTAAAAACTTGGTATAATAAAGTAAAACCGGGTGGTATTATTAGTGGAGATGATTACACAATAACCGATGGTGTAACTGATGCAGTAAACGATTTCTTTTACGGTCAATTTGATAAAACATATTATAGAGCATTTGTAAGAAAGAAACCTAGAATACAAATCAAACACCTACTAACAACTCCATTTAACGCAAGAGAATATATCAGTATTGCTTCCATAAAACAATTACAAAAGTATGGAATTGATTATACTCAAAGTGTAACGGAGGTGTACAAAGATATTCCACCTGCTGAACATTGTAGAAGACCCGAACATATAAGTAAAGATAATAAGCCGGGTGAGTTATGGCCTGGTGCTGGATTGGGTTGGATAACTGGTGGGCATTATGGGTGTTATTTGGCACATAAGAACGCAGTTGATAGTTTGGATGATAAGTACGATTACACTCTTATATTCGAAGCAGATGCGTTTATCTATACTGGTTTGGAAGAGTTTGTAGATATAGTTCACAAAGCATGTTTCATTTCGGAAAGAGATGATGTGTACTATATTGGATTGGCAAATAACCCATCCCGTTCAAAGGAAAAGATAGATGAATTGTTTTCACAAACTGCACATAACCAAGACCTTGCTCACGCTTATTTAGTTAGAAACAAAGATAAACAATGGTGGAAAGATAGAATTGCAGATTGTGAATGGGATGTTGGTGATTTGTGGTATAATCACGTGTTTTTCAAACACCCAGTAAAAAGATACACTACAAACAAAATGTATAGTAATCAGACAGAAGGATTCTCATTATTAGACCAAACAATTAAAACTTGGAACGTATGATATACGAAAATTTAAAAAGAAATATAAATAACATAACTGAAGTAAAAAATAGTGTATCTGTTCATTTTGTTAAAGGTGCATTTGTAGAAATCAAAGGACCTTACAAAGCAGATTATACTGTTGATTTTATAGATAATAGAAGTGGAAAAAGAATATTTTCATCTAACATTGGAAACAATTGTTGGACAAAGTGTAATCACGAATATTTTATAGATTGGAAAATACAAATTTATCAAGATGGTAAACTTTGGTATGAACATCTTTATGATGCAACTAATAAACGAGTTTACATTCCATTGGATTCAAAAGCATTGGGTGATACTATGGCTTGGTTTCCATATGTAGATGAGTTCCGTAAAAAACATAATTGTAAAGTGGTAACATCTACATTTATGAATGATATGTTTGTAGACCAATATCCTGAATTGGAATTTATCAATCCCGGTGAAGCAGCTGATGGTTTGTATGCAATGTATTCAATTGGTTTATTTTATTTAGATAATAACGAACCAAATTTACAAAAGAATCCAAATGATTTTAGAAAACAACCATTACAAAAAATGTGTTCGGATATTTTAGGTTTGGATTATGTAGAAGTTAGACCTAAAATAAAACAAAACCCAATTGACATAAACCCAGAACTAAAACAAATTACTATTGGTGTATTTGGTACTGCACAACCTAAATTTTGGAATAACAAAGATGGTTGGCAATATGTAGTAGATTGGTTAAACTCAAAAGGATACACAGTTAAATTAATATCAAAAGAGGGAGATGATTATATGGGGAACAAATTACCAACGGGAATTGTTAAACATCCAAACGGACCTTTAAGTGATGTAATTGATGAACTTAGAAAATCAAAAGCATTTATTGGAATTGGTAGTGGGTTGAGTTGGCTAAGTTGGGCAGTTAGTACTCCAACAGTATTAGTAAGTGGATTCTCATACGATTGGGCAGAGATGCAAGATTGTATAAGAATTGCAGCACCTGAAGGTAAGTGTAGTGGATGTTTTAATCGTTATAGATTAGATGCTGGTGATTGGAATTGGTGTCCTGACCACAAAGGTACGGATAGACAATTTGAGTGTACTAAATCAATAACACCACAAATGGTAATAAAAGAATTGGAAAAATTCTTATAAAAATTAAAAAAGAGTATATTTATATATAAACAAACAAAACAATAATATTATGGCATTAGATGTTCCGCAAATACAAAACGTAGAGATTGCAACTGCAAAATTAGATGAAGATGTAATCAAACAAATTCAAGAATTAAATCAAAAGACGGCTTTATTAGTTCAAGAGTTTGGTGGAATCTACATTAGAAAACAACAAATTCAAGAAGAAATGCTTCGTATGGATGAATTTTTAGAAAAAGCTAATGATGATTACAAAATGTATCAGCAACAATTAAACGAAATTGGAGAGCAAGTTGATGAGAAGTATCCACAAGGTAGAATTAATATTCAAGAAGGTACTGTTCAATATCAACCAGGTGCACCAACTCGTAAGCAATTGGCTGAACAACAAGCTCAACAAGCTAACCAATAAAAATTTATTCTATATTTATATAGTATAAAGAGAAATACTATATTTAATGAGTGAATTATCTAACTTTTTAGTAGAAAGCATATTAGGGGAATCTGCCGAAATGGACAAAGTAATAGTTGTTTATTCTGGCAGATTTCAACCTTTTCATAAAGGGCATTTCGCCACATATCAAAACCTTACAAAAAAATTCGGAAGGGATAATGTTTATATAGCAACATCCAACAAAACCGATAATCAAAAATCTCCATTTGATTTCAGAGAGAAAAAAACTATAATGACTAAGATGTTTGGTATCCCATCAAACAAAATAGTTCAGGTTAAAAATCCATATGCTCCATCTGAAATTTTAAGTAATTATGATGCAGCTAAAACTGGATTCATAAGTGTAGTTGGTGAAAAAGATGAACAAAGATTGGGTGGAAAATATTTTACTCCATATAAAGGTAAAGTGGAAATGGGATATTTGGATAAAGGATATGTTTATGCTTCACCATCTCAATCAAATCCAATCAGTGGAACGGATGTTCGTAATTGGTTAAGTAAGGGAACTGACGAAGAAAAGAAAGAAGGATTTTTAAAGGCATATCCAAAGTTTGACCCAACTGTTTTTAAATTTATTACTCTAAAATTAGCAAAACTTTCTGAAGATATTAATTTAGATGTAAATGTAGGAGATACTCTTTTAATGGGTAAGTTTAAAAATAAAAGAGTAGTTGTAAAAGATATTGGTAAAGATGAGCATGGAATGCCAACTATTAATGGTAAAAAAGCAACTACATTTAGAATACCAACAAATGAATCATCTTTGGGTGGGTATCAAGCAGATAGGGGTGAACCTGAAACTGGTTATGTTGCGGATGGGCAGAAAAGATATATAAACAAAGCAAAACCAGAACCTTGGTTTAGACAAGGAGGGTATAAACAATTGGATGTACCACAAGGAGATTGGATTAGAGGTAAAGGTAAAGATAGAGATAAAGATTCCACATTTAGAAAAGTTTATTATAAAGTAACTAATATGGAAACTAGTGATTTAGACCCTGCTAAAGACCCGCATAAAGTTGAAAATTGGAAAGAAGTAAAACCAAAGAAAAAAGTTAAGAAATCAAAAAGATTTTGGGAAGATACTGAAATGAACACAAAACTATCATTAATATCCGAAGAAGAATTAAATCAGATAGCTGAAGAATATATAACTGCATTGGATGAAATGGGATTGCCGGGTGGAGCTGGTGTGGGTTTGTCTTTGCCGGGTGGATACATTAATGGTGCTCCAAAAGCAGATGATGTTGCTAAAGTAAGTAAGAAGTTGAAGAACAAAGGTATGAGTGGGTATGAGGAGGTTGATGAAGAAACTATTTTGGAATATAGTGGTAATGGTGCATTCTACAATGATGGTAATGCAACAACTGGTACAATGTGGAATGCTGATTGGGATGATTACAATAATGCAGAATATTATTTAGATAATTTAGAGGGTTGGTGTTTTTATCACGAAGACCCATCCGAATTTGAAAAGAAAAGAGCAGTAGACCAAAAGTTACCAACCGATGACCAAAACGATGGAAAAACTGATAAGTACAATCGTATATTAAAATATAATTTCCCAAACCCGGAAGATTTAACAGAAATGGCTGAAATGGCTAAATCTGATTTAGACCAGGTTGAGAAATATGCTGACCAACAATTATCTCCTGAAGATATTGAGTTGGGTAAAGAGAGTGACCATTTCTTCCAAAGATTAAATGACCCTCGTAATGGTAAGCAAATATCTCCAGCAGAACTAACTGGTTTCTTTAAGAGATTGGCAAAAAATAAAAAGAAATTTTTAGAATTTGTAAAACAATATAAGGAATTTGTTGTTAAAGATAAAAGAACAAATATCAACATTCCATTTATGGCAGTGGCAAACAAATTGATTGCTAAAACCATAATGAGAAAAAATGATTTCAAATCTTCAACTCCTGTTTATACAACGGAAGAAATTATTGTAGAAATTGCAGCTGGAATATATGGTGGTAAACTTAAAATAAATGGGCAAGTAGTTCCTATTGAAGTTGAATTGATAGGAGTTGATAATAAGACTAGAGAGTTTATTACAAAGGTAGTTCACATAGATAGTAAATATTTCAGTAAATTTCCAATTGGTTCTACATTCAAAATACCTGCAAGAGTATTTACAATACCAGGTGGTGGGTGGCATAAAGTTAAAAAGAACGCATTTGAAGCAATCAATTCAAAAAATCATAAACCTGTTGGAACGGCTGACCATAATTTTTTACATCATCATAAAACATCAGCATATGCACCTGATTATGGACATCCTGCTGAATTAGATACAATTGATTTTGATGATGATAGAGAGATAGAGCCGGGTCATCAAACCGATACTAAAGATAAACAAACCAAAGGATACGAACCTGTTAAAAAAGTAAACGAAAGTAAAGATTTAATTGTTGAGGGTGGGGCTTATGGACACATGCATCATCCGTTTGATATTGAAATGAATCTAACTTTTGGTGATTTAAAAAAGATTGTTCAAAAAGCACTTACTGGGGATTTGGATGTAGCAAGAGAGAAGACAGATGGACAGGCATTAGCAATTAGTTGGGTAAATGGAAGATTAGTAGCAGCTAGAAACAAATCACATCTAAAGAACAAAGGTGAGGGTGCTATGACAATAGGACAGGTAGCAGATAAGTTTGCTGGTAGAGGTGGATTAACCGATGCTTACAACTTTGCTATGAGTGATTTATCAAAAGCAATTGGTTCACTATCCGAACCTCAAAGAAAAAAAGTATTCAATGATGGTAGTTCTTTTATGAATTTGGAGGTAATATACCCAACATCAGTAAATGTAATTCCATACAACCAACCACTATTAGTATTTCACGGAACATTTGATTATGATATTGATGGTAATATAACTGGGGAGAACCAACAATCTGCAAGAATATTAGCTGGTATGATTAAGCAAATAAATGCAAGTGTTCAATCCAAATATACAATACAAGGACCTCCAATGCAAAAATTGCCAAAAAGTGAGGATTTATCAAAACTACAATCAAAGTATATGAGTATGATATCTAAACTACAAAGTGAGTTTGGGTTATCAGATAAAGATGGTGTAGCTGATTATCATCAGGCTTGGTGGAGTAACTTTGTGGATAAAAACGCAAAAGGTTTAGATGCACAAGAAAAAATTGGGTTAGTTAAAAGATGGGCATTTGGAGATAAGGGATTCAGAATAGCAACAATACAAGACCCTAAATTAAGAAGTTGGGCAGATAATACCGAAAAGAAAGACCAAGCTAAAATAGCAAAAGATAACCTAATGAAATTTGAAGAAATCTTTTTAGGAGTTGGAGCTGATGTTCTTTCATTTATGGAATCCGTGCTTACTGCAAATCCAACGGAAGCAACTAAACAAATGGTAGCTAGATTACATAAAACAGTTGAAGATGTTAAAAAGTTGGGAGACCCTAAAAAGTTAGAAAAACTTAAATTGGAATTAAGTAGATTGCAGGCATTAGGTGGATTTGAAAAGATAGTTCCAAATGAAGGTATTGTATTTGTGTATAATGGAAACACTTACAAATTAACAGGAGCATTCGCTCCACTTAATCAAATATTGGGTCTTTTTTACGAATAATTTTTATCGTTTTTTCTAAAAATTATATACTTATATATACGAATATATAGGAAATAATATGGCAAAAGAATTCAAAAAAAAGTACATGCACCCAACCCGTAGAAAGTTGGTTGATATGGTATTGCATGGAAAAGAATATGAAACAAGTGCACAAATTTCATTATCAGTAAATCCCGAATCTAATATTACAAGAGAGGTTGGTGAAACTTGGACTGATTCAAACGGAGTTCAATGGGAACAAAAAGAGTGGGGTAGAGAACAAATATCATCATTAAGTGATACAATGGCTAGTGTGAGAAACTATTTAGCTGAACTTAATAGATGTAAAGGTACTGAATGTAAAACAATAAAATTGGGTAGAGTTGATAAAAAATTAATATCTAAAACTGGATATTGTACAACTTGTCTTGCTAAAAAAGAATTAGAAATAAGATTGGATGGATTGTGGGATGCGTATGAAACATATAAGATAACATCAAATATGATTGACCACGGAAGAGATGTGTTGGCTCAATTTAATCAAGCATATAAAGATGCAAAACAGGAATATGAATATGTAAACGAAAGTGGTCAAACTGAAAAGTGGACTATGGAAAGACCTGTTGAGGAATTGAAAGCAGAAATATTATTGGAAATTACAAATGTAGAGGAAGAAGTTGCACAGGTTACAAAATTAAGAAATGAAGCTTGGGAATTGCTAAAAGATAAAAATTATGATTTAGTAAAACCACCTAAAGATTTAGTATGAGTAACGGAATACAACAAAAGAAATCTCTAAAGCAAATTATTGCGGAAGAATACAAAAAGTGTGCTAGTGACCCTATACACTTTATGAAGAAGTATTGTATGATTCAGCATCCGGTGAAAGGTAAAATACCATTTCATCTATTTCCTTTTCAAGAGAAAACACTAACCGAATTTAAAAACAATCGTTTTAACATTGTTCTTAAATCTCGTCAAACTGGTATTTCCACATTATCAGCGGGATACTCATTGTGGAGTATGCTATTCAACCAAGATTTTAACGTATTGGTTATTGCAACAAAGCAAGATGTTGCAAAGAACTTAGTAACAAAAGTAAGAGTAATGTACGAACTATTACCATCTTGGTTGAAGGGTGGTGCATTGGAAGATAATAAACTCTCACTTAAATTACAAAATGGTTCACAAATCAAAGCAATTGCTTCTTCACCTGATGCAGGACGTTCTGAAGCATTATCATTACTAATATTTGATGAGGCAGCTTTCATTGATGATATCGATGAGATTTGGAAATCGGCACAATCTACTCTATCAACGGGTGGTGCGTGTATTGCGTTATCAACTCCTAATGGTGTGGGTAATTGGTTTCACCAAACTTGGAGTGATGCTGAATCATCCATAAATCCATTCAATACAATTCGTTTACATTGGACTGTACACCCTGAAAGAGACCAAAGTTGGAGAGATGAGCAAGAGAGGTTGTTGGGAAAGAAAGGTGCCGCACAAGAATGTGATTGTGACTTTATTTCATCTGGAGATAGTGTAATTGAACCTGATGTATTGATGTTCTATAAAGAAACATATGTTCAAGAGCCCGTTTCAAAGGGTGGTATTGATAACAACTTTTGGAGATGGGAATATCCAAAATCAACCGCATCATATATGGTTGTAGCTGACGTTGCAAGAGGTGATGGTGCCGATTATTCCACATTCCACATTATCGATATCGTAACGGCAACGCAAGTTGGTGAGTACAAAGGTAAGATGGATACAAAAGATTTTGGAAACTTTTTAGTAGCAATTGCAACTGAATACAATGATGCATTGCTTGTGATAGAAAACGCAAATATTGGTTGGGCAACGATACAACAAGTAATTGATAGAGGATATCGTAACCTATTCTATATGAGTAAAGATTTGAAATATGTAGATGTTGAGAATCAATTAAACAATAGATACAGAGCAGAAGATAGAGGATTGGTTGCTGGTTTTTCAACAACATCAAAAACAAGACCTTTAATTATATCAAAGTTGGATGATTATTTCAGAGAAAAATCGGTTATAGTACGTTCTTCTAGATTAATTGATGAATTGTTTACATTTATATATTCAAGTGGTAGAGCGGAAGCTATGAAGGGTTATAACGATGACTTGGTGATGGCATTCTCTATCGGATTATGGGTAAGAGATACTGCGTTAAGATTAAGACAAGAAGGTATTGATTTAACAAAAATGGCAGTAGCTGGAATTACAGCAAATACATACGAAGGTGTGTATTCACCATCTAATATGGATGAGAATCCTTGGAAGATGAGAGTTGGTGGGGAGTTTGAAGATTTAACCCAATGGTTGTAGTGTTTTAATATTTTTACATATTTATTGTATATATCAAAATACTATTTACTATGATTAAGTTAAAATCTTTACTGAACGAAGATGAGTATGTAGACCAAGCGTATGCGGTTGGTGATACTCCGCAAGATAACCCAATTGATGATTATGAAGAATTGGATGTTGAGCAAGAAGATATGGATGACTTCCTTACATACCTAAAACAATACTCAAACGAATTGGATGAGGCAAATTGTAATTGTGTATTTGAAGCAGAATATCAGGGAAGAGAAGTAAAGTTGGGTAAACCAATGCAGGGTGATGTAAAAAAGTTTAAAGTTTATGTCAAAAACCCAAAGACTGGTAAAGTGATTAAAGTAAACTTCGGTGACCCTAATATGAGGATTAAAAAATCAAATCCGGATAGAAGGAGAAGTTTTAGAGCAAGACATAACTGCGATAATCCTGGTCCAAGAACAAAAGCAAGGTATTGGTCTTGCAGAAAATGGTAAAATAGAAAATTATGGCAGAAGCAACTGATGATAGAAGTTTTTTTGGTAGATTAAGAAAATTATTTTCAACTCAAGCCGTTGTCCGTATTGATAAAGACGGAAAACGTAAGGTTGTAGATACTGACGAAAGACAATTCAATACAAATTTTATGAACCTGCGTGACAGGTACACAAAATTACAAAAATCATTTTACGAACAACAAGGTGGTGCACAATCAATGGCATATGCACAAGTTCGTAGAGAATTATTTAGAGATTATGATGCAATGGATAATGACCCGATACTTTCATCGGCGTTAGACATTTATGCGGATGAATCAACTACAAAGGATGAATATGGTGAGGTATTAACAATCAAATCATCTAATGAAAATGTAAAAGAATCACTACACAATTTATTCTACGATGTAATGAACGTAGAATTTAATTTATGGCCTTGGGTTCGTAATATGGTTAAGTATGGTGATTTCTTTTTAGCATTAGAAATTGGTGAAGATACTGGTATTGTAAATGTAAAACCATATTCAACATATAATACAGAGAGATTAGAAAATACTGACCCTCAAAATCCAAACTATGTTAAGTTTAAAGTGGAGTTAGATGAGATTGGTAAAAAGGAATATGAGAACTATGAGATGGCTCATTTCCGTTTACTTTCAGATACAAACTTCTTACCATATGGTAAATCAATGTTGGAAGGTGCACGAAGAATTTGGAAACAATTAACTCTTATGGAAGATGCAATGTTAATCCATCGTATTATGAGAGCACCTGAAAAGAGAGTATTCAAAATAGATATAGGTAATATCCCACCACAGGAGGTTGATAACTATATGCAAAAGATTATCAACAAAATGAAGAAAACTCCATTCGTTGATAGAAATACAGGTGATTACAACTTAAAATACAATATCCAAAACCTTACGGAAGATTTCTTCTTACCAGTACGTGGTGGGGATAGTGGTACATCAATTGAAAACATTAGTGGTTTAGAATATACTGCTACGGAAGATATTGATTACTTAAAAAATAAATTATTTGCTGCATTAAGAGTACCAAAGGCTTACTTATCATATGATGAGAACGTAAATGGTAAAGCAACTCTTGCAGCAGAAGATGTTAGATTTGCAAGAACTGTTGAAAGAATCCAAAGAACTGTTGTTAGTGAATTAACTAAAATAGCAATTGTTCACTTAGCAGCTCAAGGTATTGATGATGCTGAAATGGTAAATTTTGAATTAACTCTTACAAACTCATCTACAATCTATGAGCAAGAGAAAGTAAATCTATGGAGTGAGAAAGTAAGACTAGGAACTGATATTAAAAATATGAATATGTTATCTACGGATTGGGTATATCATAATGTATTTAATATGAGCCAAGACGAAATAGATACTGAAAGAGCTAAAGTAATATTAGATATTAAAGATAGATTTAGACACAACTCAATTGAACAGCAAGGTGAAGACCCGGCAAATCCACCAAAACAAACAAATGTGGAACAGGAGATTGAAGAGTTGAAGTTGGGTATGAGTCAAGACAAAGGTGGTAGACCAAGAGAAGGTAACACATATGGTAAAGATAAACATCCATATGGTAGAGACCCTTTGGGTGATAAAGAAAATCACGGAGAAAGAAAAAGAGAAAATAGAAACATAGCAAGTGCAAAATTAGCAAAAGAATATGTGAATGGTATTTCAGCTAAACGAAAGATTTTAAGTGAGAAATCTGGTATGTTGGATGAAAAAAATCTATTAGATGACACTAAAATTTAATAAATAAAAAAAGGTTTATATTTATATGTGTTACTATACGGTCGTAAGTTAAATATAGGGTAAATAAATGAAAAAAATAAAACATTCCAAGTTCAAAAATACTGGAGTGTTATTTGAATTATTAGTAAGACAAATAACATTAGAGGTATTAAACGGAGATAAAACGGAAAATGCTAAAAAAATAGTTAAGGAGTTTTTTGCTCCCGGAACAGAACTTAATAAAGAATTACGTTTGTACGAACTACTTTTGAAAGAAAAATATAATACGGAAAGTAGGGCAGAGAAATTTGTAGATACCGTATCCCAAGCTCATTCTAAATTAAATGAGACAAAATTAGCAAAAGAAAAGTATGGTTTGATTAAAGAAATTGGTTCTAAATTTGAAATAGAGCAATTCTTATCATCACCAATTACTAATTATAAAGTATTAGCTTCAATTTATAAAGTATTTGAATCTAAAAAATCAGAAAACTACGATATCAAAGATATATTCAATTCAAAGATTACCCTAATTGAAAACATCATAGCAAGACCTGCTAAAGTAGAAGAAGTTAAAAATGTAGAATCCGTTAAGTTAATGGAAACTTATTCTCAACAAGAAAAAGATTTACGTTTATTAACTTATAAAATCCTAGTTGAAACTTTTAATAAAAAATATACTAATTTAGATGCAAAACAAAAAGGTTTATTAAAAGAGTATATTAACAATATGAGTAACACAACAAAATTCAAAGATTATGTTGTTACTGAAGTTCCTAAAATAGCAAAAGAATTAAGATTAATTGAAACTAAAGTTTGTGATAAAGTAACTAAAATCAAATTATTAGAAACAATTTCAGTATTAGAAAAAATGAAAATTGGAAAGACTGTTTCCGATTCTCAAGTTTCATCTATTATGCTTTCTTACGAATTAGTTAAAGAATTAAAGAACAAAGTAAATGGAAAATAAGTTAAAAGAAATAATCAGAAATTTAGTTAAAGAAATTCAAGCTGAAAAAGATTTGGAAGAAATGACTGGAACTGGTGCAGTTGCTGGTTATAACACTCCTGCTGCATTTTCCAAACCTGGTCAAACTGGAAAGAAAAACAATAGATTAGCTAAAGTAAGTGGTGGAACTGTTGTAGATGATTTAGAAGAAGGTAAATTGAAAGAAGAGTTGGGAGTATTGGATTTGAAAGCACATGAATTGAAACCAACCGCAACTCCTGCAAAAGATGAAAACGATAAAGATGAAACTATGGCAGATGTATCTTCTATGGAATTAGTTGAAAATCGTTGGTTAGCATTAAAAAAAGAAGATGCTTCTCCACAAAAGAAAATAGCAGTTGGATTGAGAAGTGTAAAATCTCAATTATCTGAAATTGAAAAATTTGTTAATTGGTATTCAAGATTAAAAACTGAAAACAATTTGGACAGAACCGGTTATTATAAAAGAACATATAGTAACTTAAATACTATCAAAGAAAGATTAAATAAAATAGCGGAGAAAATCCACTCAATGTAATATGGCAGGTATAACAAGACAAAGACTAAAAGAATTAGTTAAAGAAGTAATGGTTGAGGAAACCGAATATCAGCAGTTCTTCCAAAAAGCATTAGATAAGGCTGGTAAATCTATCCCATCTATGAGTGATGAGGAAAAAAAAGCATTCTTTGATAAAATTGATACGGCTTGGAATGGTAAAGGTGAGAAAAACGAAGCATTGGTTGGTGGACAAAAAGAATTAGATGTGGATGGTGATGGTGAGATTGAAGGTTCTGATTTGGCAGATTTAAGAGCTGGTAAAAAAGCTGATGAAAATATTAACGAAGGAAGATATGATGCTGATTTAGATAAAATTGAAGCAGCAGTTAAAAACGCAACATCTTTTATGAATGTAGGTGCCGAATTAAAGAAAGCTGGTATCAAATATGATTTTACAACTTCAATGATTCCAATGTATATGATTAAAGTATCAGGAAACACTATTGCAATTTGTAATAAGAAATATGCAGCTGGAGCTGAAAGAGAAGTAAAGGATATGGCAATTGGTTTATTGGAAAGTAAACTAAACGAAGGTATTTGGCCAAAATCAAAATTAGCAAGTCCGTTTCAAATGCAATTATCATTAGAACTTAAAAAGAAATTTAAGGGTGTATTTTATAGTGTAGGGTATGATTTATATCACAACAATAAAAAAGTATTAACAATTGATGGTGATGATGATTCCATAAATTCTGTAATTGCAAAATTAAAGAAAATAATAAAATAATAAAATGAAGAATCTTTTAATAGAAACCAAATTATTCGAAGGCAAGGTACAAGAGGATGCTGGTGGTAGAACTATCGTTAAAGGTGTTCTTCAAAGAGCTGGTGCTGAAAATCAAAATGGTAGAGTATATCCAAAACCCACATTAATGAGAGAAGCTCAAAAGTATGAGCAACTTATCAAAGAACGTAGAGCATTAGGTGAGTTAGACCACCCTGATTCAACTGTAATCAACTTAAAGAACGTATCACACAACATCAGAGAAATCCATTGGGAGGGAGATGATTTATGTGGTACAGTTGAAATCCTTGCAACTCCATCTGGTAATATCCTTAAAGAATTACTTAAAGCTGGTATCCTATTAGGTATATCATCAAGAGGTATGGGTTCTACAAAACAAATGGAAGGAAATAAAGTAGAAGTTCAGGAAGATTTTGAATTAATCGGTTGGGATTTTGTTTCTAATCCATCTACACATGGTGCATTTATGGTACCTGTAAACGAATCGGTAAATCCATTGGCAAAAATTGGAACTGATGTTTGCGGAGATTATTGCAAAGCACAAGATTTAATGAGAGAAATTATAACTGAAATATCATAATGAGCAAGCCATTTGACATATACGATTATGTACACAACAATAAAATTAGCTTAAAAGTAGAAGCTGATAAAAAAGCAACTAATGTAGCTAAAGGGTACAATGACATTCGTAAAACTAATTTAAACGAAGTAAAGATTGTAAACGGAAAGTTCAGTCTTAAAGAAAGTTTGAACGGAGATAAAAGACCTTTAAGTAATGAGGTTAAGAAACACTTTTTAGAAATCATCTCTACATACAACACATTTCAAGAGCAAATGAAAAGAGCATCCGATTTAACGGAGGTAGCTAACACTTTGGGTGGAATTGTTGAAGCAGCTAGAGAATTAACATTAAGAGAAACAGCAGATTGGTTTGATGGTGTAACTGTTAAACGTAATATGACTGAATTAGATAAGTTAGATAAAAGTTTCCAAAAGTTTGCCGTAGAAGCAAAAGCAATGGATGAAAGATTACATTCATTATACGAAGATATGGGACACATTCTATCTCGTTACTATGAGATTGCAGATATTCAACCTGATGTTATGAAAGAAAGATTAGGATTGAAAAAAGAAGCTAAAAAGAAAAAGTGGTAATATGATTCGTTTAACCGAAATGTTTAACTTTGCGGATAGTTCTACTTATGGTAGATTAAAACCGCAATTGGGACAAGTAGTATCTAACCCTTATGCAAGAGCATTTGCTCCACAAGTTAAGGAGGGTGAAGAACCTGACCACGAAGTATCTATGGCACATAATACTTTAGATGCAATCATTAAACATGCTACCGAATTGAAATCTAAAATCGGTGGAAACGAAAAGAACATACCTGCATGGATTCAAGACCACATTACAAATGCTGGTAATTATATTTCACAAGCTGCTGAAAACTATCACGAATACGGAACAAACGAATCAAAGCAACAAATAGCAGAAGCAAAAGATGCAAAGTTTGATTTTCCACAAGCAAATGGTATTGAATTTATAGTATCATCTCCAATGAACAACATTGTATTATTACCAAAATCAATGAAGGATAGAGAAAAGATTGAGGCGATGTTAAAAGAATTGGGAAATAATGCAGAAGATGAAATTTTATCACTAATAAAAACTCGTTTGGAAAAGAAATTAGGAATTTCAGTAATACCAAATAGAAGATATTCTGGAGCAGGTTACGCATTTGATATTGATACTGATAAATTATTTAATAAATTATAAAATGATTAGATTAAACCAACTACTTAAAGAGGAAACATTTACTGCAACTAATAAAGCAACTGGTAAAACATCCGTATTTAAAACCAAAGATAGTAGAGATGCCGCAATTAAAGCAGGTACTCACAATCCTATAAAAGATACAGAACAGCCATCGGCACCAAAAGCAGCTGGTAGTGATATGTTTGGCGGAGATTATGCAAAAGATAGAGGTGGTGAGGCTGGGAAAGAAGAAACTCCAAAATATGATTTAGGTGTAGATTCGGTTGTATATAACAAAAGAACAAATACAATTGGTATCGTAAGAATGGGCGATGAAAGAGGTGAAACTAAAACTGATGCGGATGGTAATGTAAATACATCCGAATTAGAACCATATAACCCAATGAAGTATCCACACCAAAAGGATGCAAAAGTTGCACCATCAACATCAAAAGAAATTGAGACACGTTCATTATGGAAACCATTTTCACAGTCAACAAATAATTCAACTACATCCAAAGAAAAATCTCAATATGATGACCCAACATATTGGAAAGATGAAAAAAAATACTATGATGAGGAAGATGATGTTGCAAAAACATCCGACCGTTTAGATAAAATAGAAAAAGCTCTTGAAGCTGATTTGGATTTGAGAGGTAATGGATTTGAAACTACACGTGAGAGTGGTGGGGGTCAAGGTGGATGGGAAGGTCCAATGACAATAATTGATAAAGATGCGGATTATGATAATGGATATAATTGTTTATCAGTAGGTAGTGGAGAAAATGATGGTAAGTTTTCTATTGGATTCTATAACCAAGATGGGGAACCTGTATATGATGATGAAGATTATGGTTCATTGACAGGAGATAAAGTTCTATCAGCAAAGCAAGCTTACAAAATTGCAAAAGTATTGATGGGAATGTCTGAAGTACAAAAATTCATAAAAGGTGAAATGACATCTGATGAATTTGCAGCTGTACATGATAGAATAAAAAGTAAATTTAATAAATCAGCAAACGAAGGTATTATTAGATTAACAAACTTATTGAAAGAAGGATTAGGACCTGATAACGCAATGGTTGCAGCTATATCCGATGCACTTAAAAAAGAATTAGGTGTGGATAATGTAAAAGTTAAAAAATACAATCAAGGTAGAGCAAGACAGGGGTATAACTTTTTTCCTGATGGGACAAAAAATGGTTTATATATTGACGAAGCCTATGATGGCATTTGGAGTATCTATACTATAAAACCTAATGAATTTCCTATTCATAACCATTGGGAGATTTCTTCACTTCCAGTTGATATTGAAGATAAGCAAACGGCATTAAAAGCCGCTTTAGCTGTTATCAAAAAATTTAAAAAAGATTTGCAATAATATGATAAAGTTAGCTAATTTATTAGAAAATGACCCTTGCTGGAAAGGATATAAGCAAGTTGGGATGAAAGACAAGAATGGTAAAGAAGTTCCAAATTGTGTACCTGAAGGAGTTATTAAAGAAGGAGGATATGTTCCAAAAATGTACAAAGCATTTTCAGCACTTTCATTACAAGTTAGAAAATTAGAAGATGAACAACTTAAATTGAGAGACAAATATTTTGCAGAAAAAGAATTAAATAGAAAAAATGCTTTAATGCAACAGTTAAAAAAAGGAACTGAAGAATTAAAAAAATGGAGAGATAGATTATCCAAAGTAGAAAATGAGTATATTATGAATCTTGATAAAGATGCGGAATATTATGGAGAATCGTAAAATCAAATAAAATATAATTAAAGAAAAGCTTGGTAATCCCAAGCTTTTTTTGTATATTTGTGGTATCTATGATAAAACCATTTTCAATACTCGATACTCGCACCAAAGAGTGGCAAGACCGTAAACGCTGGTGGATACAAACCTACAATATCAAATCAGAATTAGGTAGGGAAGATACTCAATCAAAAAGTAAGTTTTGGGATGATGCGGATACTGTTTCAGTATTTGATGCTACTCTATGCGAAAAAATGTATGAGTGGTTTGTTCCAAAAGGTGGTAAGGTGTTAGACCCATTTGCTGGTGGAAGTGTGAGGGGAATTGTGGCAACGGAGATGGGATTCAAATACGATGGAATTGATATATCACAAACACAAATAGATGCAAATAGAAAACAATCTGATAAACCCAAATGGATGGGTGGGGATAGTTACCTATTATTAAATGTATTAAATGCGGATACTTATGATTTTGTATTCACTTGCCCACCATACTATGATTTGGAGGTTTATACGGATAATGCAAATGATTTATCTAATATGAGTGATGGGCAATTTGATGAAAGGTATATTTCCATATTACAAAAATCAGCAGAAAAGTTAAAAAACAATCGTTTCTTTGCGGTAGTAGTTAGTGAAGTTAGAGAGGTATCAAAGACAGGAGATTACAAAATTGGAAAGTATAGAGGATTAGTAAACAAAACTATTTCAGCAATGGAAGAAGTTGGTTTACACTTTTATAACGATATGGTTCTATTTAATTCACAACATCAGGCTGGTAGAGTAGTAGATACATATTTCAAACGGAATCGTAAAGTAGCATCGGTTCATCAAAATGTATTAGTATTTGTAAAAGGAAATCCTGATTTAGCAACGGAGGATATTGAATGGGATGGTACTTACAAATGTGTGGTAAACGGACGGCAATATAAATCATTCAGAGAAGCAGCAATCTCAATCAATCCAAATGAGTTAGTAGCATCCGAAGTAGAAAGAAGATGCCAATCACCAAAAACCAAATACAAAGGGTGGCAGGTAATTGGTGAGGAAACAAATCCTATTTTAAAATATTGTATAGATGGATATTACTTTGAATCTCCTGTACAAGCCGCAGAATACATAGATTATACTGAAACTGAAATTCGTAATCGTATAGAATCAAAAGCTGACCATTATAGACATTGGAAAAAGTTGGACACTCCTTTAACAAATATCAGTTACGATTCGCATGAAAGAACTCTAAAAGATGTTCAAGTTAGAGATAAGATACATACGATAAGTTGTGAAGGTGAACTTTTCTACACACTAAAGGATGCCGGTGAAAGATTTGGTGTATCAGATGAACGAATTAGACAAAAAATCCAATCGGACAAACATACTAACTATTTTTACTTATTTTCATAGAAAGTGATATTTATTCCATATAACCAAAGGAATAATATTATGCCTGCTAAATCACAAGCTCAACAAAAATTTATGGGTATTGTTCATGCAATACAAAAGGGTGATGCCAAAGCATCCGACTTTTCAAAAGATGCACAAGACGCTGCTAAAGAAATGAAACCATCTGATGCAAAGGATTTCGCATCTACAAAACACGCTGGACTTCCTAAAAAAGTTGGTAAAGAAGGTGTAGAGCAAAAATTAAAAGAAATCATCCGTCAAACATATAGAGAGAGTTTAAGAGAATCAATAAACGAAGCGTATCCAACTGACCTTAAAGTAGGTTCGGTAATTTTAGGACAAGGATTTACAATGTTAAAAGGAATTGAAGGTGGTAAATACTACAAAGTAGTTGCAATGGATAGTTATTCGGCAACATTAGTACCATCCGATAAAAGTGGTAATGTAAAAGGTTCAACAAAAGTTAGACATAAATTAGATTCTATTGAAGGTGGTATCAAAACTGCAAAGAGAGGAGATGAAAATGGAATTGTAGTAATTAAAGAATCAGTAACTGAAGGTAAAAAAGCATTCAAAGTAAATCCTGGTATTGGTAAAGCAAAATATAGTATCAGTTCACATGATGGTGTAAAAAAACACAAAGATGGAAGTGATTTTTGGGATATTGAGATTTTTAAAAACAAAGTTGATTTAGAAAAGGCAATTAAAAATTATTCTTCTAAAGGATTTGTTAAAGAAGGAATTGAAATCAACGAAGATATTAAATCTGATATTAATAAATTTTTAGATAAATTAAATAAACAATTTCCTGACCAAGAATATACTACCGATTTTAAAGGTGGAAAGTATGCTAGAATTACACATCAAAGTAGAAAGTTTGGCCAACCATCTGCATGGGGATTTGTATCAATGGATGATAATCCATCAAAAGGATTTAAGAAAGGTGATTTATTAAAAGCAGCAGGATACAATACACCTGCAAAAAATTCAAGAGGTAATATATTGGATGGTACTGCTAAATATGATAAATACTCACCAATATATTTAAGAGGAAACTAAAAAATATATAAAAACTAAAGAAAATTAAACATAATTTTATGTTTAATTTTTTTTTATATACTTATTGATAACAATAACCTATTCCATATAGGTTTAAGACAAGTTGGTTAATGAATACCCATTATTATGAGGTGACCGAACAACCGAACTACCTACATTGAAGTCCCAAATCTAATGACTTCAGAATAAGCAAAAACAAAGTAAAAAGAATGGCAAGTTCAAAATTATTAAAAGAAGCTATCGCTGATGCTAAAGCTGTACGTGAAACTGCTATTGCCAACGCTAAAATCGCTTTAGAAGAAGCATTTACTCCACGTTTACAATCTATTCTTTCTAGAAAATTACAAGCCGAAATGGAAGGTGATGAAGAAGAAGCAGATATGAACGAAGAGAATGATGTATCTAGTGAAATTGGTAAAGGTGATAACAAAGAGCCGGCAGACAAAGCTTACTCAGCGCAGACTGACTTAAGTGGTATTGCTAAACAATCAGCACAAGCTGGTGATGAGTTAGAAGGACACGAAGAAGTTGATGATTTAATGGAAGGCGAAGAGGAAGATTCAGCAGCAGATGCAGCTGAAGATTCAGCGGAGTACGCAGCAGAAGGTGAAGAAATCGCACCAGAGGCTGATGAAGATGAGTTAGATTTAGAATCTATCATCAGAGAATTGGAAGATGAATTGGGTATGGAACAAGAATCCGAAGAATTAGGATACGAAGACCCAACAGGAGTTGAAACAGCATATGAAGGTGAAGAAGAAGATTCAGCAGCAGATGCAGCAGAAGATGCAGCAGAAGCTCCAGCAATGGAAGGTGAAGAAGCTCCAGCAGAAGATGATGAAACTATTGATTTAGACGAAATCCTTCGTGAGATGGGTTACGGAGAAGAAGAAGATTCAGCAGCAGATGCAGCAGAAGATGAAGCTGAGAAAGCTCAAATGCAATCAGAGTTGAAAGAAGCTTATGCAACTATTCAGTCGTTAAGAAAAACTATCAACGAAGTAAATTTATTAAACGCTAAATTACTTTACACTAACAAATTGTTCAGAAATTATAACTTAACTAATGAGCAAAAAGTAAAAGTTGTAGAGAACTTAGACAGAACTTCCAATGTAAGAGAAGTTAAATTGGTTTACGCAACATTATCTGAATCAATGAAATTCACTGGTACTGAAAGAAAAGTAGCAGCTAAGAAAAGCATAACTGAAGGGTTAGCATCTAAGCCATCTGCATCTACTGCACCAGCAAAACAAATTATTTCAGAAAACACAAATGAATTAGCAAATCGCTTCAAGCAATTAGCTGGTATCATTAAATAAACAAACTAAACAAAAAATATTATAAAATGGCAAATTTTGATTTATCCAAATTAATGGAAGGCAAAAACCCACAAGCAGTGATGTTGGCAGAAACTCGCCAATTGAAATCAAAGTGGGAGAAAACTGGTCTATTAGAGGGAATGAAAGAAAGAGACCAACACTCTATGGCAGTTCTTTTAGAGAACCAAGCTAAGCAATTGTTGGACGAGGCAACTCAAACTGGTACTTCTTCTGGTTCAGAAGAGTGGAGTGGTGTGGCTTTACCTTTAGTAAGAAGAATCTTCGGTGAGATTGCTTCTAAAGAATTCGTTAGTGTACAACCTATGAACTTACCTTCAGGTCTTGTATTCTTCTTAGATTTCAAATATGGTTCAGCACAAGGTTCTGAAGGACAATTCGGTGGTAAATCACTTTTCGGTGGTACTAACGCAACTGGTTCAGCTACTAACTTTGGTAGAACTAACGCAGCTCAAAACGGTCTTTATGGTGAAGGACGTTATGGCTATTCAGTAAACGATGCTTCTGCAGCTTCTTTAACTACAACTGCAGCTACAGCTTCTTGGGCTGATTGTGGTTATGATTCAGCATTATCTGCTTCTGCAGCTGCTAATCAAATCAAAAAATTAACTATTTCTTACGCTGGTGGTGCAAACCAATTACCTGCAACAACTGATGCTAACGCAGTACGTTCGTTCCAAGTAACTGCTGGTGCTAGTGGTTTAGCTGGTACAATCGGACAGTTCTCTTACGCAAGTGGTACTAACGTAGTATTATTCGTATCTGCATCTGCACACCAAACTATCTCTTCTACAACTGTAGTTTATTCTGAAGTTCCTGTAGCTTACGATAGAGGTGATTTCGAAGATTCAACTGCAAATGCTGCTGGTAACACAACAACTGCATTGGATATTCCTGAAATCGACTTAGAATTGAAATCAGAGGCAATCGTTGCTAAGACTCGTAAGTTGAAAGCAGTTTGGACTCCTGAATTAGCGCAAGACTTAAACGCATATCACTCAATCGATGCTGAAGCTGAATTAACTTCTATGTTATCTGATTATATCTCATTAGAGATTGACTTAGAAATCTTAGATATGTTAAAGAGCAACGCATTAACAACTGAATACTGGTCTGCAACAATTGGTGAGGAATACCTTAACAATGGTGCAACTGGACAAGCAGCTTGGGGTGGTGCTACTAACGCAATGGCTTACCAAAAGAACACTTGGTTCCAGACTTTAGGAACTAAAATCAACAAAGTATCTAACAAGATTCACCAATTAACATTAAGAGGTGGAGCTAACTTCATCGTTGCTTCTCCTGATGTTTGTACTATCTTAGAATCTATTCCTGGATTCGTAGTAAACGCTGATAAAGATGCTACATCTTTCGCAGCTGGTGTAACTCAAGTAGGTGCTATGGCTAATCGCTACACTGTTTACAAAAACCCTTATATGACTTCTAACGAAATCTTATTAGGATATAGAGGTAACAACTTCTTAGAGACAGGTGCAGTTTACGCTCCATATGTTCCTTTAATTATGACTCCATTAGTGTACGACCCACAAAACTTTACTCCACGTAGAGGTGTGATGACTCGTTACGCTAAGAAAATGGTTCGTCCTGAGTACTATGGTAAGATTTATGTTAAAGATTTAGCTAATATCTAATCTTAACCAATCTTAGTGTAAAATAAAATTGGGGGAAAATGGATTTCCCCCTTTTTTATGCTCTTTTGGGTTTTCCAAACTATTTGATATTTATATGTGTTAAGTTACATTCGAAAAAG
>Ga0222712_10001981_pt1 | contig 24327 bp, 14 predicted proteins | sample C33_657DmetaG_FD_165043 | JGI IMG/M metagenome (GOLD analysis project Ga0222712, IMG submission 165043) | Estuarine water microbial communities from San Francisco Bay, California, United States - C33_657D | ecosystem: Environmental > Aquatic > Marine > Unclassified | place: USA: California... | reverse complement strand
CAAGCACTACGTCCACCTCGAGGTCAACCACCTGCTTCAGAAGCCAGTCCAGGAAGCGCTTCTGCTCCTCCTCACGGGACTGCTCGTTGAGCATCTTCCCCAGGTGCCAATCGGCGGTGTGCAGGACTCGAAAGGCATCGGCAGGCTTCTTACTCATAGGGTTACATAATAAAAACAACTAGATGAAACATATGTAAAGGGGCATCTGCCCAACGCCCCTCAGTTTCGCACAAAAAACGGGTTCAATGGATTTTACATATTAAGTAAGGTTTCAGAAATCTTATCGAATGCCTCACTGGAACACACAAGCCCAAGGGTTTGTTGAGAACGCGTTGCGCCTACGTACATTAGTGCCGGGGACAAATCACCGTCTGCATGGACGTCGTACAAGATTACGACATGTGACTCCATTCCCTTGAACTTCCTAACAGTAGTTTTACGAACAAAGCCCGGTCTAATTCCAAATGTTGCTTCGTCTATAGCATAGCCACCTAAAGAGAAAACTCCGTCCAGACAGTCCGAGATAGAGTTATCATAACGAAGCAAAACGACATCTTCGGGCGGAACACCCTTTTGATGCAAACGGCTAAGAATTTTCTCTAGAGAATTCCTACGCACATGGACTTCCAATGAATCGAACATCTCTGAAACTTGAGCTCCATCCTCTAGGCGCTTAATAACCATGACGCCGTCCCTACCGATAATCTTTGCAAATTGAGCCACGCTCTTCGGATTTCTAACGTTATCTGTTAGCCTGAAAAGTGAGTAATTCCTAAGATAGTTCACTTCATCGTTAAACTTAGGGCGAAGGACTTGCTGATTCAAATCCTGGAACCAATAGCATCTGCCGTTCTCGAACCCCTTCACCAGAAGACGATCTAGAAATCCAATCATCGCAGGGTTAGCATGAAAGTCCTGCCCTTCATCTACGATTAAAACATCAAAAAAAGGCTTAGTTGATGTGTTTGAAAGTAAATCATCAACGCGCCCTAGAGCATCAACGTCAAAAAGGGTTTCGTCTGATAACTTAAACTTATCCTTCAAGAGCGTATGCGCTGTACCAACAAAGAGAGAATCGCCAATGAGTATATCTGAGAGTTCAAATTTAAGGAAATCAGCAAGCAGTCTATTAAAACAAACAAGCGCGATTCTTAAGTCAGGATAGTCTCGCCTGAAATTCCTAGCTAATTGAATTGCAAGCAGAGTCTTTCCAGAACCAGCAACCCCATTCACGACCATCCTTTCATTATCCAACGCAGACGAAAGTGCATGCAGTTTGTCATCAAAGAGTCTACGCAACTCCAGCTGAGAAGAATTCCTGGAATTAGTATGAGACGGAACTCCATAGAACTGGGGAGCTACGGAACGGAATATAATGTCAATTTCAGCAGACGTGAATTCACGGCGCTTACGGCCGAGCCTATCAAAAACACCCTGTGCGTATTCGACCATCCTGCCAACGACCCTCTCCGGATTCTCCGAGATACGAGAAGCATCCCAGACCATCTCCCTAGGCCAATCACTACAACCTTCAAAGCCTATAAAGTCGGTATCAGGAAAGTAACAACCGTACGTAGAAGGGACATTTAAAAAAGCATCCTTCATCTCAGGATGCATATCCACTACATAATTCTGGATAGCAAAAAGCGCACCACGTGCCTGATCCATAGGTGATTCATTCTTTGGCTTACTTTCCGTCGATGAGTTTAGTGAAGAGAAAAACCATTGTTTGTTACGCGTGGAAACAACTCCGCCCTTAACCTCAATTGAAAGTAAACCGCGTTTGGACAACAGAAGGAAATCGCTTTCGCTAACTGCCTTAAACTCGTGATTACGATTCCAGACAGAGTGAAACACCAACCATTCTTCGCCAAGAGATGATTGGACGACCTGGAAGAAACGCCTTTCTGCGTTCCTGCTGGATGCCCTGTTATCAAAAGTAGTAGGAATTATTTTAGCCATCGAAGTTAAACAAACCAGTAAAGCCTAAGCCACCGACAAGCAATGCCCTATCTAAAAAACAGTTTGATAACTCGCATGCTGTTTCGGGAACTAAAGCGCACGTGTGGCAAGCAGCCAAATTCAACCCATCTGCCCCCTGACCCTGAATATGATCTACCTCTGAACAAAGAGGGTCGTTTGAACACCAATCAGCAGAAGCTGCTACTTTATCTATCAACTCTCGAAGGCGAGCGTCATCACCCTGCCGAACGAGACCACCAAGACTACCTTCAGAGTCGGAAGATGAGGTAAAAATGAGGACACCGAGCGACTTTACCTCACCGTTTGAATCCATAACCTGATAAAGCCTCTCGGATATAGCTGAATTCGAGTATCCCGAACTAACGCTAAGTTCGTTCATCAAAAGGTGTGAAAAAGTATGCAGGCACATTAGAGGAATTGTCGGAGTAAAATTACTTCTCGAAAGTACCCTTGATGCAGTCGAAGCCCTTCTCAGCGCGTGTAGATACCTATCATTAGGCACCTGATCTAGCCATCGTTTAATTAATGAATAATCAAACTGGATAAAAATCCCTTCGCCATGCACTTCGGATGCTGGAAGCCATTCATGCGATATACCTATTGCACGTGGCGTAATTACTTGAGGTTGAATATCCTCCTCGCCTTGCTTTATGCGAGTGAACCCAGTCTGCGCTGTGACAATCCTGAGCCGGTGCACCAATGTGACAGACTTTATAAAAGGACGATCCGGAAGCGGAAGGTCATAACCGATTGCATGGAAATCGTCGTCAAAACCCGTGCCGGAGGGAGGAGATATGAGAACATCAAACTCATCGTCTTTGATATTTCCAAAGTCTGAATTGGGGTCATCGAGCTTCGCCCAACATAAGTAAGCTTTTCTTAGGTCATTTACACTCAGACCTAGCCCTTTGGAAAGATTCTCAATTAGTTTAGCTGGATAGGCTTCGTCGGGGTTAGATGTCCCATCAAAAAACATTCTATTTTTCTCAATCGCCTTGAATGCCTTACCTGAAAAAGGAGGTATAGAGATAACAGACTCCTTTTCACAAAAAAAGACATTAGATGCAGAGCGCTGAAGAACCTTAATTTGACCACCTATAGCGCGACATTCCTGATTATCCGTGTCAGAGCTCCAGGGGCGCCTGCCACGGCAGTTACCATAACCAAGTTCAGCTAGTCGACCTGGAAACATACAATCCCCAAGGTCGCGAAATGATAAGCATTTCGAGCAACGTACGTCTATGTCTCGTAATGAAGTCGAAAGGCCTCTTGATTTAATGGTAATATCCCGGTGATTGCCACCCTTTGAGCAAGGGCCGCCGGAATGTGCCCAGAAAAACCATGGGAAATCTTCGAGATGCCCATTAGTGCACGCAACAACCAAGCGCGATGGAATCAGAGGCTCGTTACATTTATTACATTCGGTGGTAGTTGCATCACCCCAATCTAAATATTCTTTCACCTGATGACACGACTTACAGTGGAGATATCTCGGAAAAACCCTAAGCGGGACGGATCCGGTAACGGAGTTTATGTTTGCTGAGTTTGAGTCATCTACAGGGACTGGGGCGAACAAAAGCTTTCCGTTTAATTTATGCGAAAGTCTCTCCTCCCTTATGAGTCTTAGATTTCGCCATGTGCTTTCGCAAACCATCAAAGACCTTCCGGGGGCATCAACGATGGCGCCGATACCGTATGTACCAACGAGCTGCGATAACCTAATTTTCATGTTAGACATGTTATTGGATAATAAAAGTTCCAGCCTGGCCTTCGACGTTACGCATTTGATAGGCAGTCTCAAAACCTAAATCATTATCGTCGTCATCGTCGTCATCTTTAAATTTAATCAGAAGAGAACGTGCCTTCGTATGCTTATTGTAAGAATAGCATAAACTAGGTCGTACAACTTTTGCCATTTCGTCCCATTTCTGCATAATACTGGCAAGTTGTTCCTTTATTGACAGGTGCTCGGATGGGTCAGTTAACGAAAAACGATCTAATAAGTAATTTGAGATTTCTCCTGCCAAAGGAAGGCTTACTTTAAATCCTCCTGCACTAGAATCTTTCGGTAAACCACCCGGAAGATGTCTCATTAGGATAATAAAGGCCGCGTGAAGTGCACGGTCTCTTGCACGAGAAGCACCAGGTGTAACAGTGGTTGCTTCGACTTCAGCATAAAAACTGGAGTGAAACCTCGTAAAATGCTCATAGAAAGACCTGTCACGTGAACGGGCTGGGTTGTATGCAATAAGAACTAGCCCAGGAGATGCGCGTCCCACTCGGCTACTTGCCTGAATGTATTCGGCCGTAGTTTTTGGCTGCCCTTGAATAAGCATCAGGGAAAGCCTAGAAATATCTAGCCCCACAGAAATCATGTTTGAGCACAGGACTACATCGATACTGTCGGGCTGTCCCATTTTATTAGCAAGCGCATCTCTAGTAGCATTAAGCTCAGCCTCCGGAACTCTGCTCGCCAACTCTTTAGGTTCAAAGAATTGCCTAGGGCCTACGCCGTTATGTCGGCCGTTATGTGCGCCTAGAGAAAGAACATACTCTTTAACATCTTCGTTAAACTTTACATGTGCGCCTCCTAGTTCCCGGAGGGTTGAAAAATACCCAACTAGACTCCAATAAGGGTCTTTGATCGTATCGTCTGCTTCGAGATGCGCGGCACCCTGAAGAAGGGAAGCTGATGCCTGAATAAGCGTCTTCTGAACTGAATTTCCCGAACAAAAAGCCCCAACATACCTTCTACCTTTCTTAAGGTCCGATGATTCGACCGCAAAATAAGAGTCTCTGGCATCAATTAATGGCTGAGGAAATTGGCTATATTTACGCGCGAAAAGAGAGCCTACTTGTTTCTGTGCGTTTCTAATTGTTGCGGTAGAAGCAATAATCTTAGGACGGACTCCGTCACGGGTGCAAAGTCTGTCAATTGCAGCTTCATATATTGAGGCAACCGTTCCAAGCGGACCAGTGATCAAGTGTAACTCATCTTGAATTATGATATCAGGCGGACTAAAAATTCCGTCAGTCGAAAAGATATTACCTACATCCTCCTTGTGGGCCAACAAAGCAAACTTATCGATAGTTCCAATCAGGAACGAAGGACGCTCTTTGTAAATTGCCTCGTCTATCACATATATGCCAACCCTAGACTCGTCTTTTGACATTTGGCAAAGGGAGTTTGGGCAATGCAGCTCAATATTCTTAGAAACAACGTTCGCACGGTAATCGAAAGGCTTAACCTTTGCATTACAACAGGGGCAAAAAGACATTTTACACGGGCTTCCAACCTCAGGATTAAAGTGACCTTGATTAGCTTTCAGCGCTTCGTGTTCAATTTTTGCGTTCTCGAACGAGTTTGGCGTCGACCTCTCGCCTAACCACAAACCAAGACTGATAGGAGCCGAACCAATGTACTCGGGATGTCGTGCGCGAGTTAACTCACAAGATACTACCATTCGTGCAGCACGAATAAACTGATCAATGGTAAGGAGCCGAAGGGTATAACGCATAATGACTGCAACGCCGCCTCCGGCATTCTTATCGCCTGTCATTCTTAGTCTTCTTATAAAAAATTCGAACGATGACAGAAGAAGATACGCCTCTGTCTTACCACCACCCGTAGGAAACCAAAGCAGGTCACAAATATCCCTGTCTTCGTGCTTGTCATCAACAAGGGAGGTCAAAGATATAAGTACAAACGCCATCTGAAAAGGTCTCCATTTACACTCTGCGAAGTTTTCCGCTCGTTCAGGAAAGAGGGCCTCGGGTTTCTCCTTCAGCCATTTGGATTTAAACATAACATCAAGCATGGCTTCATTCGCATGTCGAAAAGCCATCATTGCATGACTCGAAGCGGCAAGGGATGCGACGCCCACGCGCATTCTATGAAGGACCTTGAGGCATTCGTTTAATTGTCTTTCAGCAACATCCCGATAAACTTCATCAACAGACGGCATCTTCAGTTCGCGTGTCTTATTAATCCAGACCTCGTAACCATCGCAAAGTGAGTAAAGCTTTGTGACTAAATCATCACTTGAAAGAAGATTCGCATAGGCGAATTCATGGACAAAAAGAGAAGGCATACCGACATGTCGCTCAGCTCCGTCGATCATCGGAAGCACATCAAAAGAAGGCATGAAATCCGAACGTATAGCCCGAGGGCTACCGCAGGACGGAGACCACGCCGCAGCACAACCATGTCCGATCGCATATTCAGGGGCATGACTATATAGTAGATATGCCGACGTCTTATCGTAATCCATGCCATCCAATCGCTTAAACTTCCTGGAAACAAAAGACCCAGATACGCAACTGGCTTCGACATTGACCTGAAAGTAAGAGGAGGAGGATGTTTGAATCTGTTCAGAACTATTACCCATCATGTTAAGATTGACTATGCTGGCCGTAATCATGACGGATCCGTCTTCTCCAGGTACTCTGGCCAAAACCTTTAGAGCAAGCGCATCGCCGGCAACGGCAGGGTTCTTCTGAAATCTAGCGACTTCCTTTAACTTTCCGAACTCAAATGATGAAAGTCGGTGCTCAAACGAAAACGGGACTCTTGTCCATTCACGACTAGGCGAAGGCGGCTCACCTTCAGCAACTTGCGAAGGAACATAGTAGGCGGCACTAACCTTAAACAAAATTGACGCATTAGATGAATCTACCGTAAAAGTAATTCCGCAACTCGACTGCCGGTAAGAATTGGCCGAATTCCTAGTGTCATCGAACCTATTCTCATCGGGACTACCACGTCTTGAGTCAGGATCCCAATCTTCGCCAGGAGCCGCAGCAGCAGCTTCACCATCATCTTCTAAACGTGACTGTGGATAAAGCGTCCCGGTAACGTACTCATACGAAGGCGCATTACTCCCTTCGCGCGGAAGGACTTCATTGCCACCGGCTGCAGGGCCCATCATTTTACTCTTCAGGTAGACTTCCAGTCCGTCCCTGAATTCAGCGTGAGATGTTACAGGAGGCATGGGATTAGTTCCACGCCAGTGATGCCCAACCCTCAAGTTCCAGGCAACCCCAGATTCCACATTCAAGAATCTCCCTGGGAATCCCATCTGTCTCACCTGGAGCTGCCGCGGCGGAAGAAAGACCGCGTACCCACCCCCCTTTCAACGCATGCGGAAGCTTTCCCGAGTAATACTTCTGAACTTCACTCAAGGAACGTCTTAAAGCCGCCGTAAACTCGGGTGTCATCGACCCAAGCGGCGATGGATACCAATCTAAGTAAATATAATATAAATCGTCACCATGCAGCTTAAGCGTAACCGACTCACCCGCAGCAACCTTTGGAATAACTTCAAGCTGTTCGTTCCTGACAACGTCTAAAGACTTCCTGACAAATGATGATGTAGCGACATCTCCAGGCACTCCGACCTGGAAATTCACTATGGTAGACCCTGCCATGCCTCGCACACCCGTCTCAATCGCCCTTCTACCGCCAAACGATGTGAAAGACCTAATCATATGCATGTGATCAAATCGGGCGATGTCGGCTCGCTTACTACCTGCCACATAGCGCGCCAACTGCTGACGTGGCCGCGACATACCAACAAACAAGGTGCAAGCCTCGCTAGACTTGTCGTTTCTCAGCATGTCTCGCACCTTGTCTTCAGTGTATTCGAAATAAATCGCCACGGAATCGTACTCCCTGCCCTTAGACCCATGAATCGTGCCAATAACAAGATCGGCATCACCGTGTGAGCCGATTTCCTTGAAACTCTGCTCATCATTCAAGGCAGAATTGACATGATGAACATAGAGTCTGTCCTTCTTCTTTAGACGAAGTTGACGCTTCAGATACAGCAACACCTCAGGAAGGGCTTCTTGGCATTCACCAACTGCCGCAAATCTATCTCTTAATGAAACTTCATCTAACTGTGTTTTTGCATCAAGGCCGAACAGCAGCTTGGCAATCCAATGAGGTCGTCGTGGAATACGTTCACTCCGAGAAATGGCGAATTTTGTCGAACGATTTTTTTCGCGCAAAGCTGCTGCCGTCGCGATCACTTGGTAGTTTGTTCGGCAAAGCAGTGCTTTGGTTCTTCCCGTCAATTCGTGGATTCTGATTTCGGGGTTTAACGCGCCAATCGAAGGCAGAGCCTTGAGCCTCATCAACAAATCGTTGAACGCGGCAACGCGCTGTTCAGCTTCCAGCAATAGAGCCCAAGGTTTCCGACAAATCTCCTTAATGGCCGGAACGTTAGAGCGGTAATAGTTTTCGAGCCTGATAGGCCGGGCCCCAAGTGACTCAATCAAGTCAATCATCTGCAATGAGCCCATTCCGCCAGCGTCTTCCGCCCCTTCTTCAATCTGAAAATCGTAAATAGATTGGGCTAAGTCCGCAAAAACAGTGAAACCAGTAGTATCGGAAAGCCGTGAAAGTATTGCCAGAAGCAGCTCTGCCCTAGATCCGACGATGTCCTGGGCTTCATCAACCAGGATGTGCTTCCTGCCGTCAATTGCAGCGGGTGGACTAGGATTAGAGGTGCGGACAATCTTTTCAGCCTGCTTGATTCGAGAGAGAAACGAACCAGAACAAGACCCTGACGTCTCCTTCACTATCTGTGTCGCAAGTGAGTCAAGCGTGCGCGGATGAATGAACCGGATATCTTCATTCTCATCGGCATGCTTGATGCGCTTCTCTAGTTCTTCCTTTGCGGCTACTGAGAAACTTACCACTAGCACCTCGCCAGCCTGAACGCCGGATGACATCAGGTACTTGAGTCTCTCGATAAGCGTCAGCGTCTTTCCGCTCCCGGGGCCGGCATGTACCACCAACTTCTCATTTGCTGAGGCTTGCGCCACGCTTTTCTGCAGTTCATCAAGTGTCATATCAAATTGCTACAAGTAGCGTATAGACAGGCAAACATATTGCCCGCTATGCGACCAACTTTAGGTGAGCCGCCGATTCAGCTTACCTACCGGAGCGTTGCCTGAGTCAGGCCACGTCCAGACGACCCCGCTCAAGTGAAAGCATGGTCATTTTTCCCAGTTCGATCTTGCCTATGTGGACTATTTGGGATTGATCTTAGGGCGACAGGGACTACAGTCCCAGACCATGCCTCCTTCTAAAACTAAAAAGTCCCCTTCCCGCCCCCTTAAAATTGTCCTCGATTTAGGGCGTAAGGTCATAGATGCCTTCAAAATCAGGAAGTCCGAGCAGGCCAAGGAGCCCAAGGCAGTCCTGAAGTTGCCCAGTAAGCCCTACAGAGTCGTTGAGCTTTTCGCCGGCGTCGGTGGCTTCCGAATCGGGTTAGAGAGCGTCCTCAAGGGAAAGGCCTTCAAGGTCGTCTGGAGCAACCAGTATGAGCCTGGCAGCGCCAAGCAGTGGGCCTCGCGTGCCTATGAGTACGCCTTCCCAAATGAAAAGGGGTCCAAGCACTCAAACAAGCTCATCGAAGATGCGATATCTGAAGGCGAAGTCCCTCCACATGATGTCCTAGTCGGAGGCTTCCCCTGCCAGGACTATTCCGTCGCAAAGCCCAACAACCAGTCCAAGGGCATTGAGGGCAAGAAAGGCGTCCTATGGTGGTCCATCTACGAAATCGCCCAGAAGCATAAACCTGAGTACCTGATTCTGGAGAACGTCGATCGCTTGGTGAAGTCCCCGGCCAAGCAACGCGGACGGGATTTTGCCATCATGCTAAAGTGCCTAGCCGACCTAGGCTACGTTGTCGAATGGCGCGTCATCAATGCCGCTGAATACGGTATGCCTCAACGCCGTCGTCGAGTCTTTATCGTGGGATACAAGGCCAAGGAAAAACTTGGGCAACTCAGGGCCAAACAGACCCCCGAAAACGTCTTGCTGAACGATGGCATCCTAGCGAGGGCATTCCCTGTCCAAACCATCAAACCGTCTGTGGTCTTTGAGGATGACGAAGCCGAATCCAACGAGGAGATCAAAGTTCAGGAACAAATGGAGCTCTTTCTTCAGGCCAGCTGGTCGACCTCACGCACTATCATCGAGGGCGATCCGCATGAAATCACCGAAAATTTTAATAAAGGTAACGCGAAGCATGACCCATTCATGAACGCGGGCCTGATGATACCCAACCAAGGCTCGAGACCCTCAGTTTGGACAGCAAAGGTGTACCCAAAATATGAAGGGAATCGAGTCAACTTGGGCGACCTGCTGACACCCGACAAAAAGGTGCCTGAGGCGTTCCACATCGACAACGAATCCCTCAAATCCTGGGTTCATCAGAAAGGAAGCAAGACCGAGACTCGAACCAACTATCTGACCACGTTTACACACGTACAGGCTCTCTTCGAGGAGATTGGCATCAAGGCAAAACTAACAAACACTCAAAAGCGGACCTGGGGCAAAGAGCTAGCTGCGTATTGGAAGGACAATCCAACTGTCGGAAAGTCACTAAAACTAAAAGATGAGGAAACCGGACAACAGGTTAGCGTGAGCTGGAAGCTGATCTCAGATACGCGCTTCGACTACGAATTCAAGGAGGGCCCTCTGCCCATGCCTGACCCCCTTGATCGGCCCTTCCGGACTATCATCACCTCCGAAGGGGGCTCCTCCCCTTCCCGCTTCAAACACGTCATCTGCCGCGATTGCGCCAAGAACTGGGCAAAGAAGCGCAAGGTCCTCGACCATAACTGCGTCAAGGCGGGAAATTTCCGTCGTCTAACCCCGGAAGAATTGGAGCAAGGCAACATGTTCCCGGCCGGACACACCCGATACTGCATGATTGATGGAGAAAAAGTAGAGGTAGACCCAAAACATCGGGCTTTTTTCATGGGTAACGCCCTTGTCGTGGGAATCATCCAGCGCATCGGAAAGACCCTAGTTAAAGATTGAGGTGTAATACCTACAGGCCACTCTTCAAGAGTGTCACGAGAGAAACTGTTCGCGCGTAATTCTGACTTCACGCTAAACGACCCCCAGTCGCTCCTGCGATGGGCACTGTGGCTTAGGGGGAAATCACTACGAGACTCCCTAGACGAGTTGCACCCGAAAAGTCGGCGCATCGCTCTAGATGCTGCTGAAAGCTTCGCGAAAGCAGAGATCCGTCCGGACGGCACATTCAAAGGTCCCAAGGGTATCCTTGGTGTCCTTACCGAAATCATCCATTTCGGGCTAGCTCCAGACAACGCCGCCGCGGCGGACCTCAAGGAGGCTGGGCTCGAGCTAAAAGTCACCGGCCTGGTGAAAAATAAGAACGGAATCCGCGCCAAGGAGAGACTCTCCCTTGGCATGATTGATTACGGCAAGTGCATCAGAAGCGGCAAATCATTCGAAGACGACTTAGAGATACAGAAGTCCCTCAACGGGATGCTTTTGATGACCTATTGGTACAAGGCCAGAGAAACGAACCCATTAGACCTTGTCTTTCACGATTCGATTATATGGAAACCGCAGGGACTGGAGCGGATGCGTATTCGACAAGACTGGACCTTCATCCAGGGATGCATCCAAAGCGGAAACGCACACATGCTAAGCGAAAGGTACGCTTACGCACTTGGCGCCCCACCAAAAGGTGCCGGGAAAGACACCGACTTCCAGGCGCAACCCGTAAGACAACCCACGGATCATCAAAAAATAGCTAAGCAATTCATCTCATTGGGAGTCGAAGAAGAACAAGCAACCTATGCGGCAAACGACTTCAAAGAACGCAGTAAACGGCCAGGAAACAGCACCAAGGGCTACGCCCTACCCAAAGACCTAGCATTAGCGAAGCAGATCGGCCCCTTCCCTGCCCGGCGGCGCTGCTATTCGTTAACTAACAGTTATCTCACCAAGATATTTCGATCGAACTTGTCCAAGGGCCAATGACCGTAAGAATCTACGAAACAGGCGTAGACGAGAGCGACCCTGAAGCGATTCTCTCGCGTGCGTTAAAGCTTAAAAAATCCGGGAGCCTCAGGGTATTCCATGACGCCCTTAGTATCGGCACAAAGAACGCACTGAAGCCTCATCTTGTCGGCTACTTTGACGCAAAAATGAAGCGAAAAGGCGGAATTAACTCAAAGGCGAAAAAACAAGCGAAAGGTGCATTCGGCATTCTCGTCGAGAAGATCGTCTTCGGTAGAATGCCCAATAATAAGAGTGAAGCTGATTTCCCAAACTGCGAACTCGAGCTCAAGGTCACCGGACAACGGGAAAAAGACGATGAGGCAAAAGAGCGTGTCTCATTATCCATGATTCCCAAAGAAATGGTCCACGGGAAAAAGCCTTATGACAAGGCAATCGACAATAATTTAGCTTACAATAGGTTCGGGCCCATAAAGAGCGCGAGCCAAGTGCTCTTCATTACATACAAGTACGCATCGCAGAAAGCCTACCTAGACGCCAGAATCACCTCCGCATTCATCTGGAAGCCCAGCGCAAGCCAACGTAAGACTATGTTGGACGATTTCATCATCATCAGGAGGATGTGCGATTACGGGTTCGCCCATTGCGTCGGCGAAGGATTGGGCATGTTCATGGGAGCGGCCACGAAAAGTGCGGGAGACGAAGATGGATTCGAAAAGCCTAAGGCTGAAAACGACATCAAGGCGCTCATGGAAAGCTTAAAGGGGGAGCTAAGTAACCCAGAAAGAGTCGAGATATTTAGGAAAAAAGTTGAAACCAAGCTAAGGAAGGACGGCATGATCAAGAGGCGCTGCTACTCACTCAAGCGTAAGTCCGTGACGGAAATCATTTCGGCACATGTGAGGTAGCATAGAGGGCCTGTGTGCGCGTTGGTCTATGTCGCCAATAAAGAAGTAAATAATCTGCAAGTAGGGGTGTAGTTAGCCCCTCTCCGGGAGCATCCTGAGAAAATTCATTCCAGAATTAACCATCCCGCCTCCGCTGATCGCTCAGTCGAGGCATAGTACAGTTACGAATGCTATTTATATTTAAAATATTACAATTGAGCAAAATCGGCCAGAGGAGTAAAGACCTGCATGTTTACCCCGCATGATTCCGCATGGTATGTCGCAGACAAAGACACCTTCATCTCCGAACTACCTGATTTGGTAACGAACAAGATTATCGAAAAAGCATCGAATCAAGGATGGGCCTTCATGCCTGACCAGATGACAGAATGGAGGGAAACCGTAAAAATCATGCAAGCCGCGCTGGGCAAACCGCAGGGGCTAGAATTCATAACAGGTGTTATCGCTGAATATAACTTCAAGCGCAGAGGGCTTCGCATGGACTTTGTGCTCACGGGCCCAGGCGCGGTCTTTATCATCGAGTTTAAGCGAGGAAAACTAACTGCAGGAGATCGAGATCAGGTGATGCGGTATGCTGCGAGTATTCAAGAATTTCATGAGTATACACAAAACAAGAGCCCTAGGATTTATCCGCTTCTGGTAACCCGAACCGGAAAAAATTCTGTCGGTAAAATAGAGGGATTCTTCAACTCGTGGCCAAACATTCCTACTAAGCCAATCGAATGCGGAAGCAACCGACTCAGAGACGCACTCATTGAATGCAATGCCCACACGATAGGCTCGCAGGAGGTTGATGCAATTAAGTGGTGCGAATCTGAGTTCAATCCATCCACCCAAATCGTGGATGCCGCCGTCACCCTCTGGGGGCAGCACGATGTCTCGGCCATAAACAAACATACGGCTACCATTGAGAACATAGTAAGATGCAGCAAAACGGTCATCGATACTGTCATCGAAGCCACCAATAAGAGGCGCAAGGAAATCATCATGATTACAGGCACTCCAGGTTCAGGGAAAACGTTGGCCGGACTTCAGATCAACTTTTCGAAAGAATTAGCAGGTGAAGCTCTTTTTGTCACAGGAAACGCACCACTCGTCGAGGTACTTAATATGGCGCTTTCTCAATCATATAAGAAGACGGGGAAAAAAGTCCGAACAGTGAATGGATATACAAAGGCCGAGTCAAAGTTTGTGGAACAAAATACCGATTTCAAAATCGTAAAAGCACACAACTTCCTTACCACTGATTCAACTGACGGTAGAGTAGTAATATTCGATGAAGCACAGCGGACTTTAGCCAAGGGAACTAAGGTTAATAATGTAGCCCTACTCGACAACGAGGCAGACCTGATTCTTGAAAGGTTAGAATCGCGAAACATAGACAAACTACCAGTACTGATTCTGCTCATTGGACATAAACAGAATATAAATGACACCGAACTCGGAGTCCCTATTTGGATCGAAGCTGCCAGACGTCACGGTTGGCATTACTCCCTTTGTGAGGAAACGGCCAATCTAGGTGAATTTAAATCAATTCCAGAGCTAAAGACTGACCGTCTTTATCGAAACGTTGAACATACACACCTAGTCGGTGACCTTCGTAACAAATATGCGCAGTGGGCTGACCATGTCCTAGGAGGAAATTCACCGGGTCAAACTCCCGGAGGTAACCCAGTCGCTGCTAAGTCTTATTCAGATCTAAAGTTAAGTAGCGCGGAAAAGGTTAAAATCACTCGCGACCTAAGCGCCGCCAAGAAGTACCTAAAATCAAACCTAGGCCTACCGGGTGACAGCAAAGGAATCATCTGTAGCGGCAATGCAGACCGACTTAGGTCCGAGGGACTCTTCATTCGAGAGAAACCCCCCATTGCTCCTTGGATCCTATGTCACAGCGACGACCTCCGCTCCTCAAACATGCTTGAGCAGGTCCAGAATCAATTTAATATTCAAGGCCTAGAGCTGGACCATGTCCTAATGTGCTGGGACATTGACCTAAGACGCATCGATTCCAAGTGGAGCTGCCACGATGTGCTTAAATCTAGATGGAGTCCGCGAAACCACCTTAAGAGAGAGCTCGAATCCCGCATAAACAGCTATCGAGTGCTCCTCACACGAAGCAGGTCTTCCCTTACCATTTACGTTCCCAATGGAGACTTAGACAGCCAGGATATGACTCGACCCTGCAAAGAGTATGATCGGATATATAATTACCTCATCAGTTGCGGTGCTGAACCTATCTAGGCCTACTCCAATCATCCCGCAAACTCGCTTCTAACTTATGGCCAACCAACAGATATTCACACCGGATTGGTTAGTCGAAAACGCCAAACGCGCCCACTCAGGAGTCGACGTTAAAACTACCCCGCGTGAAATATTGGGGCATTTCGACAAAGAGCGGAGGCACCCTGACACTATTCTCTCGATCCGAAAAGCACTACGCAAACTGCAGGTCAAAACCTCACCGAGGTTTTATTCGGTGAATCTTGATACTCAGATTTCGCTCTTACCTAGCGATAAAAGGCTTTCAGAAGATGAACCCAAAGAAGACAGCAGGCAGCCGATCATCACTTTTGGCATGCTGAAATGTGTCGAGCAACAACGCGAACTAAGGACCCCAGCGCCAACCTTACCCAACGGCGAGCCATCTCGACAGCCTTACCCTAAGTGGATTCTTGGCCCGCAAGAGCCGATTGAATCAGCGGTTGTCCTTCTCGCCCAGAGAGACGTCGATTATGTTCCCGTTGGTAACGACGAGAGCCGTATCATGGGGGTCATCAGTTGGGACGATCTAGCCATGCAGGGCTTCCTGAACCGGGACAAGAAAGTCATCAAATGTGGAAGCATCTGCAGCGACCCTATTTTTGTCCAAGACTGCGATTCGGTTTACGATAAAAAGCAGGAGATGACAGAGAACGGTTATGTTATTGTGAGAGATGAACCTGGTAGGTGCTTTGCGGTGGTTAGTGCGTCCGACCTCGCAGTCGAGCTCCTACGCCTGACAGAAAGTTTCCTTCTTCTCCAAGAAATCGAAAACCTGATAAGACAGATAATCGCATTCACTGACCCATCAATTGAAGAGCTTATTGCCCCAGCCTGGGAAAAGCGAAAGCTGCGCATAAAGTCAATCGACGACCTGCAATTCGAAGAGTACAAGGGTGTGCTACTTCATCCCCCCATCCTTGAACGACTCACCAAAGAACTCATGATAAGCGGCATACTTGTTGAGCAAATAGCTAACGAGCATATTGAGACCGTACGGAACATAAGAAACAAGGTACTGCACTTTCATCCTGACGAAAATAGCGAACTTGTTCAAAAGACCCTTTCGAACACTAGAGACATGCTTATGAAGCTGGTCAACTCACTTGAAACTAACAGTTGATTTTAAGACGCATAGCACGCAAAAGCATCAGCATAAGGATAGAGTTAATGAGTTATTAAATCGGGCTAAGTACTATTTCCAATAACGGCCGTAAAAGGAGGCTGCGTCGCGCTCCATGAGCCGGTGAATATGGTCGCGATCAAGGACATCCAGGAGGTACACCGACCCATAGATGTTCATCTGCTTGTTTGCATGGCGTATAAATTCAACGAACCCCTTTCCTGATTCGTGAGTCCCTTCGATGGCAGAAAGAATCCGGACTTCGTTGAGCATAAAATACTCCAGAATCGACCTAGCGACATGATGTGAGGCGCCGAACTTTCTAAGGAAGATGCCGAACTGATATTCTTGCCGGGAAAATGCGAACCGAGTCAGCTCATAGCGCTTGTTCAGATCAGGCTCCTCCATATTAGCCGTCATATGAGCGGTCCACCATAGGCGAGCAATTCCATGGCGAAAATACCCCTTGTGCCCCACCCTTTTCAGGAAATACCGGTCGTTGACCTTATCGACGGCTTTAGCTTCGTCCTTAGCATCTGCAAGCGGCCAACGCTTAAGCATGTAATCCTGATAGTACTTAAAGGCGAAAGTCGACCAAAGCCGAGGGTTAGCGGCAGCACGAGCCGTCATACCAACCAGCGCATAATGCAAACGTACCGCATTATCTGAATCATCTTTAACACGGCTATCGTCACCAGGGTCAGCAACCTGCAATAATGGCATGTTTACCGGAAGAGTCTTGGCATCTTCAAGGTCGCAGGCTGAGACTTCAATTGAAAGGCCCTTGATAAGTCGCTCGAGATTGCCTCTCTGGCCGACCAACAACCTGAGTTGGCTCAGGCCTTCGCTGGAGAATATTTTTTGCATCTTACTCAGATTGGTAAGTGGAGCGTAGTTCGCCGAAAAGCTTCACATGGTTTTCCTTAAACCTTGCGAACAAAGCTGACGCAGCACGTACCGCCCCGCGCTGCGCGACATCCCGGGGCGATATCCCTTCCTTCGCGAGTGATTGAGCTACCACAAATTTCGCCCCGTAATAGCCATCTGGCCATTGTTCCAATTCAGGGCAACCAGCGGCCATCAAAGAGATGGTCTCGACCAACGCGGGGAAAAGAAACGAACATGCGGTTACGTTGGTGTTCTTCAGGCGGAATAGGCTGTATTTTTCGAACAAATCCGTGGGTAGATTTACGTCGATGAATTCATCTTCTGAGTTAACAGTCATCAGTTCCAGGGAATCACTCTTTCGTACTTTGAAGATATTACTGATATTCGACTTATCATCGTAGAGCAGCAGAGCATTGGAATAACCTACCAAAGCCCCTTGCTCGACAGACACCACAGGATCATAACCTTCCACGCAGTCAGCAGTCAAAAGCTTGAATCCAATCCTAGCGACAAGATATACGCAGACCTTCAGCCCGCCAGAAAACTTTGATTGATCGATGTCGACAGGAACCTCCAATTCAGATTCTCGACTAAACGCTGCGCTATCAAGACGACGGGCGAGCCTGAGCGGCGACTCCAATGCCTCGAGATAAAGGACAAGTTCAACCTGCTTGGCGTTAATATGACGACGTAGAGCAGGCGAGCCAATCATGACCTTCGCCATGAATCTCCCCTTGCCGGTCTTAACCAAACTAAAAGTCAAATCTACTCCGGTTTGGTAATCCCGTTCGTATTCCTGCTCACTAATAAAAGCGGTAACTAATACCGGGTGGGGCCATGAGTGTGTCTTCATCTTTGTTATGCCTTAAATTTAAAGCGGACGCCAAGTCGCATGTCGCGTGCGTTAACTAAATTTATTTCTAGCGTCAGGCACTCCTCGTCGAGTAAACCAGGCTTAACGGAGAAGAAAGGAGAACTTGCCCCCTCCTTCTCCAAAGGACCTACGCCGATAATCTCGCAGGACGCCGGCCTTTGAGCCTCAAGCTCCCCTTCGCTTCCCAAGGCGGTAAATGCAATCGAAACAGGAATCTTACCTGAGAATGGAGCCACCCTGGTAAGTTTGATTTTTGCGGATGATTCTGTGGCAGAAAGTACACGCGCATAGAAATAGCCACCATCTACAGTCCCGTCAGGCCTAGGAATAGGGTCCTTCCTTTTGCCGCCTTTACCTCGCTTCGTACCCTTAACACCTCCATACCCTGGATCATCTCCTTCCTTCACCTGCACCGGAGTGTTGGCGCCAAACGGGTCGACAAGCTCCTCACGGACTTTCAAGTCAGTTCCCTGGTTTCCATCATCGTTCTCACCATCGAACGTCAATTCCTCGATGATTTCATCGCCCGAGCCGGCTGCGGCGGCAGTGTTGATGGAGGAGCGAAGCCACTGCTCAAGGTCGTTCAAAGCCTTGCCGGCGCGCGTCTGTTCGGACTGACCAAGCAAGGATGGCAACCAGTCTTCGTGCGAAGGAGGCTCCATCGAACGAAGGTATTCAGCCCCCTTAGCGTCATCGCAAACCACGACGGCAGTAAAGTCGACCGGACAGCGCCAGCGATTACTGCGGATACGCATGTAGTTGTTTCGAACCTGATAGCACTCGTTCGAGCAACTGTCCTTCTGACCGAATGCCAGATAAAGCTTAACATGCCCAAGTAGGGAGTGAAATGCAGCATCAGACGGACTGATTAACCTGTGCTCCTTAACCTGCGTTTCGTAGGCAGCTAAGGAGCACTTTGCCAGATGTGCCTTATCGCCGATGGATTCAATAACCGCAGAGAGCGTCTTCTTATTGATAGAGATAGACTCACCACGTTCATCAATAACATCTACCTCCAAGTGACCCAGGTGGATCGCGAGCCAAAAGCTATCAAGCGAAGCAGAAGCCACCTCGCGCAACCAATGCTTCTGTTTAATGAACCCTAGGCACCAGACACTGGTTCCAATCTCCGCACGCTGAAACAGCGAGGGAATGTCCTTCTCCTTTCGGACGGCTACGTAGGGTTCAGATTTAGGGCCAGTATCTAATCCGATAAAACCATCGGGAGCCCGCCTGACACGATCCTGCTCAAATGTGGCGAGGCGACATACTCCTTGAAAGGCATGACCGTCCTCCGTCTTGGTAGAATACAGAACGGTCCGAGCATCCGAACATGCAAAAGGTGCCATCTTTCCGATGCCGTAAGAGCCGCCAGCAGCCGCATTAGGGTTAGGAACCCCCTCAGACTTTACCAAGGAATGCCAGCGGCCACCTACCTTACGGTCATCACCCTCTAGGCCGCAGGTATTAAAGTCGCCAATTTCAAGGATGCGCACCTTGTCGGAAGTCAGCGACGACCGCGCCGCGTCCCAGATCGGCTGGAACATCGACTGTCTAGATTCCCAATACTTCTCGGCACGCTCAAAGGCCTTCAAGATCTCATCTCGGCAGGTCACCTTGCTTTTAGGAATCTCATGCAGGCGGAAGACTACTCGGGCCGGTTTACCGGCGGCCCGAGCAACCTTCGTCCATGCGTCCAAGGAGTTCTGGATGGATTCGCGGGCGAGGTAGTAAAGGGGCTTTGACTTGAAGTCCTGGGCCAAAAGCTTGGCACCGCGCTCCACGCCGCTTAGTTCCGGGAAAACTAGTTTGATTTCTGCCATTTGATTATTTGAACGTACGTAAAGATGATTTACGAGAATTTAAAAACTTTATAGTATAATCAGCTTGACGCTCCTTCATGAACGATTCCATTCGGTCTCCAGAAGCATAGGGTGCAACTGTTCTAGCCTGCCACCCCAGATAGTGCAAATAAGCGCGCTTATGGACATCCTTCATAGATGAGTATGCCTTGGTGCCCTTTTGCTTATTCAACTTATCCGGGACGGCCACAAGGTTACAAAGCCAGTTGCCCTTAAGTCTAAGATTCGGCTGGAGGGAAGAAAAGTAGGATTCAGGTGTGAAGTGATCAATCGTTAGCATTTCCTTCTCATATGGAATAATGTTCGCAATACCTTTCACGCAATTAATGTGCAGAAGAAGGCCTCGCAAAATCTCGATGGATTTATCCGAATCCACACTGAAATCACCCAGGGTATTCTTGAGACAAGCCCCCTGCGCCAAAGCCAACCAAGCGTCGTCGCCTATGTGATCTTCGACGTAATCTGCATCGGCCTCAATCTGCGCATTGAATGACTTTAGTTTCCTCTTCAAGACGCTATCACTGGCACTCGTCCATTCACGCATAAGACGCTCATAAACAAGACGGTCGAAACAAGATAGGCAATTTGCTATGAATTTATTTCGGGCTTCAGAATCCTTTTTCGGACTCCCCTTAGCTTCCCAATCCAAATAGAATTGAGCTGCGACACGAATCGAAGAAGCAGGCCCATACAAGGTGTTCAAATCAAGATTCCAGGACTTAAAGCACGCGAAATATGGGACTTGGGATAAGACCTCGTCAATATCCCCAAATGTTCCGGAAACGACATCGAGAAAGTCATCCCAATCCACATCCTCAGCCTGAGATAGGTCATCAATGCAGGCCTTGTTGATAGACTGATATTTAATTGCGGATAGTAGCTTGAATCCATATCCGACCTGGGACTCAAATTCAGTGGCGGTAGAGCCCGATACCGCCTTTAATTGCTTAGGATAAAATAAAGAGAAACTCCCCTGGGACCTCAACTCCTGAATCAAGGTCGCGGGCACGTCCCACCTTACCAAAGGAGCGTCAATGTCTATCTCAAGGCGCTTATAAACAGTCTTGGCATTTAACTTGAGCAGATTGCTCGGATTAATGAGTCGCGTATTCCAATTACGATCGGCCGAAGATATTTCAGCAGCAGAAAGTTTCTGCCCCTTGGTGTTGATGATCTCAAAGACGCGCTGAGCGTCCAAATCAGAAGCCTCGGTTAGAGTTACAGTTCCAATCTTCGATTCAGTGAGAAGGGACCTGATGAACCTGTAAAATGAAAGCCCTTTTGAGACCTGAGGCCAGTGCAGCTCAATAGCAGTACGATATGATTTCGAAGCGGCCTTCCCGGCGAGAAAGTACTTTTGGTCGACGAACCCAGAGAATGCTTCGACGGTATCAGTCTGAGCTACATTCTTATCGAGATATTCCTTGATCAAGCTTCTGAGAAGCACGCCATCTACTTCGCCCTTGGAGTAATACTTCAAGCTGGGCTTAACCTTCCTGTCTAACTTAACATCGAAAAGTTGAGCATAAAAATCCTCAGACTTAGCACTGTGCACCTCAACAAGATACTCCAACAATTTTCCAAAAGGGGCCATGTCGGACCGTTTCCCTATCCCGACCGCTTCATCAGCTACACCCTCATCATCAAAGTCTAAGCGGCCTTCCTCCGGCCCACTCTCATCAGACTCATCGGCATTAGCACCGATATACTGAGCCAATCCCTCCCAGTACTTCACGCGAAAATCTTTAGGGGTATCCTTGATTTTTACTTTTAAAAACTTGCAGCTCCATCGATATACCTCGTGAGGGTCATCAAGCATAACACCCAGGGCCCACCTGCGCTGACGTCCATCGAGCAGCCATTTTATTGCTTTGTCCTTGTTAAGAACGACAACTCCCAATGGGTACTTCTTGATCAAGCTGACGACCAGACCAAAACCCTTGGCTTCATCCCATGAACGTTTGCGCTGGAACCGGGGCAAGCGAATCGCAGAATCGTTAACAAAACTCAAAGCTTCGTAGGAGTCGTATTCGTACTGGGGCATCACAAATCTTTAACCTTCGTTTGTGTATTAACAATATCAATCAAGTCGCCGTATTCTAGCACAACCGGGGTAAGCGATAGGGTTGAATGCTGCACCCCTGCGCTTGACTAAGACATCCCGCGGCCAATTAGTCATCTTGATGCCACAAAAACCGAAAGCACCTCTAGCCAGAATGGGCGACAAGGACTTGGACTTGCTGGCGCTACACACCCATCAACAAAGGCATGGAGAGGCACTATACCCGGAGGATTTCCTGTCAGGGTATGATAAGTTTGAAGATACATGCCATCCAGATGTGCGTCTAAAACTAAAGGCAGCGGAAAAACGAAAACACGCGCTTAAAAGAAAGGTGCGGATGCCCCTCTTCACTTTTATCGACCTTTTTGCTGGTATCGGAGGGTTTCGACTAGCAGGAGAGAACTCACGAGGTAAATGCGTCTTTACCAGCGAAAAGGACAAGTACGCCCGAATTAGCTACTACGTCAATTTCGGGGAGGTACCTTTTGGAGACATTACGGTCCTGGCGAATGCGGAAAATGTTTCGAAAATTCCAGATCACGACGTGCTCTGCGGAGGCTTCCCATGCCAGGCATTCAGCATATCCGGAAACAGGCTCGGATTCACCGAGGATAGGGGCAAGCTGTTCTTTAACATTACGGACATCCTCAGGAAAAAGAAGGAATTAGGACAACCCGTTAAAGTCGTGTTTCTGGAAAATGTCAGAAACTTCGAGAAACATGATGGAGGAAAAACCCATGAGCGTGTTTTCAAAGAACTCTCGGAGCTGGGATACTCCGTCTTTTCAGTAGTCCTTAACTCGGGCCAGTTGGGCGCCGCCACCAAGCGTGAGCGCATTTACATCGTGGCAGCCTACGATGAGGCATTCCCAAAGCAGAAAATTCTCAAGTTCGAGTCTGCATTCAAAAAGCTGAAGCAGAAGTCTTTAAAGCAAAAATTGTTAAAGGATTGTATCGATGCCAGCCTTTCAGATGAGGATTTCGAGCTCTATGCGATTGATCCTGATCGCATCATGACGGATATTGATGAGCTATGCAAAAGGGATGAAGCAGCACAATACCATCCAAAGAATCGCCCGTTACAAATTGGCGTTATTGGGAAAAAGGGTGATTCGCGCATGGGAAGACAAGGTGAACGAATCTACTCAACACACGGACACGCCATCACTTTTTCTGCTTACGGAGGCGGACTTGCCGCCCGTACCGGTGCTTACCTTATTCAGACAGCAAACGGAACAAAACGAGTTCGAACGCTTACCCCAAAAGAGTGTGCTCGTGTAATGGGGTTTGAGAGAAAAACTGTGAAAAAGGCTGACGCCATGGAAGTTAGTACAATAGCCGCTGAAGGTCTGTCTGACTGGCAACTTTACAAGCAGTTTGGCAACAGTGTCGTAGTCCAGACGGTTGAGATCATCTTCAAGCTAATTAAGCGTCACTTCTTCCCGAAAAAGAAGGTGAAGGCATCTCTGTCCAAATAATATTTTCCATCCCTGGCCAGCCGTAGTTGCACGAAGGCCTAAGTCAGGCATAAAGGAGGGGAAGTCCGAATGCCCCTTCACCTTGCCAATTTCACTGGATGGTCCGCGCCCCTCGCAAAAAGGGTCGCCTCACGTCTCCTTGAGAGCCAGACCGGAGCGCCAATTGACCTGGGTAGCCATCGTGTGATCGTCCCCTCCAGCTTCGCCAGCCGCCTCATTCAAGAGGAACTGGCGAAGCAGGCGCCGAATGGAGTCCTGCTGCCGGTCTTTCAGACTCCTACGGACTTTCTGAACTGGGGTGACCGCAGTTCGGGTGCAAAAGTGCAAAACGGGCAAGGGCCTGTGCAAATGTGCAAAGGTGAACAAAACCGGGGACATGCTGGCGCGGGGACACGGGGACATGGGGGGAACCACGAATCACGAAATATTACCGATAGTTTTACAGCGGCGAGTTCGGCGGATGCGTTGATGGCTTGGATTGAGGTCCTGCAGGCGTCGGACCGCTCTACCCTGCCCCATCTGTTCCCCAACGGGAAACAGGGTGAGTTCACCTTCGAGGAGGCAAAGCGTCTGGCGGAGACATTGTTCGAGCTGCGCGACGAACTAGGTGGGTCCGCCCAAGGTCTGGACTTTGCCGGCGTCGCCGCTCTGCCTAAGAACCCGGAGAAGCCGCGCTGGGATGACCTGGCGACCCTTGAGGCCGGCTACCGCGATGTGCTTACCCGACGCGGGCTGAAGGATCACAACGATCTCCGCTCCGAACTGGCTCGAGGGAACGACAAGCCCGAAGGTGTGACCCATATCTGGCTGGTCGGTCTGACCGACCCTCAGCCGCTCTTCATCACGGCCCTAGAACGCCTTCAGGATCACTTCCATATCCAGGCCATCGTCGGCGCGGATGCCGATGAGGCCACGAACTTCGACCAGTGGGGCCGCCCCCTGCCCGAAGCTTGGGCGGATCGTCGCACCCACTGGGCGGACTATGCCCAAAGCGTGCACGTGGTCGGCGACGCCCCGGGAGCCCTCAAGAAGCTACGCACGCTGCTAGGCGATAAACTGCCCACCGACGGCGTCCACGCGGTCTGCGCCTGCGATCGAGAG
>Ga0222712_10001980_pt1 | contig 24327 bp, 16 predicted proteins | sample C33_657DmetaG_FD_165043 | JGI IMG/M metagenome (GOLD analysis project Ga0222712, IMG submission 165043) | Estuarine water microbial communities from San Francisco Bay, California, United States - C33_657D | ecosystem: Environmental > Aquatic > Marine > Unclassified | place: USA: California... | reverse complement strand
ACCGTCGGACACGTGGATGCGTCGACTTCGACGCGCAGCGCGCGCGACGTCGGTCGGTGGTCGCGCTCGTCGTCGCGCGAACGAACCGAACGCGCCGCGCCATTCGACGTCGCGTTCGCGCGATGACGATGACTTCGAACGCGCACGCGCGTGGGTGCGCGTTCGTGGTGCGCACGACGCGCGTCGCGCTCGCGCGTTCGCGCTCGACGACGCGCATTCGAGCGACGGTGGACGCGCGCGCGAGAACGAAGGTTTGGGAAGCGACGGGACGCGAGCGCGCGAGCGCGCGGCGCGCGCGAACGCGAACGATGACGACGACGACGACGATCGCTAAGACGATCGAGCGTGGACGTTCGCACGTTTTGAGAGCTAGGAGGCGAGGGGATTTGGGATTCACATCGCGAGATGCGATGGAGATGGAGGATTACGCGAACGGGGCGGCGGTCGCGGCGCCGTTTGGACGCGCCGAGAGCGATGATTTACCGAGCGATTTACGCGATCGCACTCTGAGCGCGATCGAAAAAGTTGGGTATAAAGGCACGGTTGGGGACGTCGCCGCGGCGAGCGGGGCGAGCGTGTTCGAGACGCAACGCGCGCTCAACGCGCTCGCCGCGGACGCGGGCGCCGCGCTGGAGGTTTCGTCGGATGGGGATCTATCCTATGTGTTTCCAAAGAGCGCCAGGGTAGCGATCGGGGCCAAGTCGTTTAAAATGCGCGTGGAGCCGATCGCGAGCGGGGCGAAGAGCTTGGCGTCGTACGTTTTCCGCGTAGCGTTCGGGACGTCGCTCGTGGCGAGCGTGATGATCGTCTACACCGCAATCTTCGCTCTGATGTCGGCGAAGAGCAGCGATGATCGAGAAGGAAGACGCGGTGGCGGTGGGTCGTTCATGGGACCGCGTGTGTACATTTCTCCGTTTGATTTGTTTTGGTATTGGGACCCGTATTACTATAGACGACCTCGACCGCGCGATCGAGAGATGAACTTTTTTGAGAGCGTGTTTTCGTTCGTTTTTGGCGACGGTGACCCGAATTTGATGTTTGAAAAGCGACGTTGGGAGCTCATTGGACGAATGATCAAGAGGAATAAGGGCGTGGTGACCGCCGAGCAACTCGCACCGTATTTGGACGCTGTTGGGTACGACGACGAGTCCTTCGTCCTCCCGGCGTTGACGCGCTTTCAAGGCACGCCCGAGGTGAACTCCGTCAGTGGCTCAATCATTTATCGATTTCCAAGCATGGAAACCACCGCAGGTGGACGCGCGACGCAGTCGTCCAGAGATCGAGGCGAAAGTGATGCGCTCGCGCAAGAGGAACGGTGGGCGTTTTCACTCGCCGATCCGTCGCAAAAAGTTCAAGCTGCTCTACTCGGCGTCGCAAATTTCGTGGGCGTGATCGTTTTATCTAACATGATTAACGATCCGAGCCTGATGTATCGCCCGCCCGATTACATCGCCCTCGCCCGTTCTTTCGCCGGTTTGCTTCCATGGTTGCAGGCGTACGGCGTCCTGTTCTTTGTCGTTCCCGCCGTGCGGTTTATGCGCAACCAGTCGAAGAACAAGGCTATCGATGAACGTAACTCTTCTCGCCTTCTCGCAGCGCGCCGAGTCGCGAGCCCCGAACCGAGGCTGGCTGCGAAACTCGCCGCCGCGCAAAACGCCGCTCGGCAGCGCGTCGTGAGCGACGTCATCTTCACGACGGAATCCGGAGGCGCGGATGACTTTGACGCGCGCGAATTTGACCGCCGCTTAAAAGCTAAGAAATGATCGATAACGCACATGTAATACTACTCGTTTATTGCCCTTTGACCGCCCAAGTGGTCGTTCACAACGCTAATCTTCTAAATCTTTGACCGCGAGAAAGCGATCCTAACCTAAGTCTCGCACGAAAGCCATCGTTAGATGGGCGTCAAGAGCTGTAAAATGCTTGGTTTCGGCGACGTGTTCATGCCGACAATGATGATCACGGGAATGATGGCGTAATGCAGCGCATCGCTCGCTAAAAGTCGCGAAATCGTTCGACGAAGATCCATCGCGAGCGCCTCAAAATGGGACTCTCGAGGGAACCCGAGGCGCATTTTGAGCGAGATTTTTCAAGGTTGAAGACGGCGTCGAACTCGGAGATTTCGACGCGACGTACGAATGCATCGGAAGTGAACAATGAAAATATAATAACAAAAACGATTGTGCGTTAAATTTCATCATCTCGGCGCAGCACGATGGCGTCGACGAGCGTGGAATAAAACGGTGCGTGCACTCTCCCAGTTACGGAGTAGACGAGCAAAGCGTCACGAGCGATGGCATCCACGTGCTTTTGCAGCGCGATAGAGCCAATTTTAGCGAGCTTAACTTGAACTGCACGCGTAACTTTGTCGTCAAATCCTAGCACGAGTCGAAGAGTGAGCGCAGAGCGCAGGTTATCGACAAGCACCGTTGACATTATGTTTGCGGACGATCGATCCGTCGCTGTCGCCGTAGAGTCGCTCGCGTCGCCGCACTCCGTAAGTCGACGAAGCATGGAGATGATGGTCTCTTCGCTGTCTGCAATGTTTTTACTCGCAGCTTTGATCTCTTTCGCGATGTCCGGCAAGCGTCCATGCTCGTGTCGCATATGGGCGGAACAACGCACTACAAATGTGTCCAATTCGTCGGCGTCGCGCAACGCGTTCGCGTCAAGCTGCTTAACCAGCACGATGGATGCTGAAAGAGCATGCAACAACTGAAACTCGTTCGCCATCTCCCAAAATCGCTTTTGATCGAATAACAGAGTCTCAGGCCATGAGTTATCGGAGACAGTCCTTCGCGCCGTGATAGCTGACGCGAAAGCGACTCGCATGACGCCGTCGACTGAGCAAACTCGCGTAGGAGTACATTTGACGGCTTCAGAAGACGTGACAGTCGTCTGCGTCTGGTGAAATCCACTTCGTAACGTTATATTCGCTACCGAATTCGACGTGAGCGCGCTGAGAAGCGGTGTCATTTCCGCATCCAGCTGATGCAGACGGCAACGCTCGGCGACGTCCAATATCCACGCCGTTGTTCGAGGTAATACGGTTGACAATTCCTCGAAAGCGAGGTTCTCGTATTCGATGCGATGTCGGTGCATAAACTTTTCACGCGCGTACCCGACTGATGACTCTAAATCAGAGGTTGCGAACGGGCGAATAAGTTCAACCATGTCGTCGATCCCCGAAACCAAGGCATCTTTGTACACTTCATCGCACGCAGGTAAAAGAAACGAAAGCGCGGCGACGACAGCCCTTGCGATTGATTCCCCGCAGTCAAGAGCGCTGTCATCGAGTTCGATTGATTCATCCAAGTCCTTTAGTAATCGCTCGTAACGCTCGGTAATCGAAATGCGTAAGGGTGAAGCTTCGGTCAAGAGGCACCTTAACACCGAGTACCCGGCTTCCAACACGTTTCTTAGCGCAGTTATCGCCGTCTTCGGTTCTTCTCGCATGCCCGCTATGGCGTCATTGAAGACGTCCTGGTTCATCGCCAAAATGTGTTCTTGAATTTCTGCAAACTTCTCTGCGCTGATACGCCGACACACCGCAGCTTCCAAAACGTGCGTTCTGAATTCGCACACTTGCGCGTTCAACGAATCACATTCTGCGGGTATCCGTACTAAAGATGCGTATATACTATCCCAAAACGCCGCATGCATCGCTTTCTCTATCGATTGAAACGTACATTTCTCTCGCTCGGGTTCTGGATTTTCCTCGCGCCTCACGGGCTTCCAAACCGGATTGATGAGCATTTCGTGGTACATTTGCTCGTTGCATAAGTCGTCGTTCGTTAGATGTCGCTCATTTGCACGCGCATTTGCGGCTATCTTATCTCGATTCATGGCCTCGCGCATCAAAACGGAACTTCTCTCCCGCGCTTGGCGTCGATGTTCAAGGTTCTCTGCGGACGTGAACTCTTCGTCGACACCGTCGCCGTCGGCGCGCGCGTGCGCCTGTGCTTCAACCGCTCGACATCGAACCGCCGCGATCATCTCGTTGAATTTATCGACGCCAACTTTACCAGTGAGAGAGGAAATTTTCTGCCGCAGTAGCTCTACGTCGTGCGCTTGCGCTTGTCTCACGGCGTTACGTTCTTCACCCAAATCCACGCTCGGGTCGGTGCCGCATATGTGCAGCATCGACGTCTCAAGAGCGACGCCGATGCGCACCAGTTCGCGCTCGAGTGCGCACGCGTCGAGCGCCTTCCATCGCGTAAACTTTTCCACAAAAATCGCCCAAGCTTGCTCAACCGCCTTGGTTTCGTTGCAGTACCGCGATGTGTCGGCGCAGCGTGCGGCGATGTCTTCCATGCGTTCTGTAAAGAGCTTCGCCGCAGCCTCAAGCGCCTCTTCTTCCGCTGGCGCCTTAGCTCCGTTCGGCGCCGCTCCTCCGAGTACGACATCCGGGTGGCGCACGATCATATAAGCGCTCAAAATTAATCGCACTGGATATCTCTCGCACGTCCCGTTCGCGCACGCTCGCGGAGCCAGTCCTTGCAAGCACGCGAGCGTCGTCACACTCGAGCTCTGCTGAGTCATGTCGTCCAGTCGCTCGACCCACTTGCGTGTCGCTTCTCTCGCTTTTTTCGACATGAGCAGCGACGCAAACGCGTCGTAAGACGTTTCACTCGCGGTACTCATCAAGTTTAAATCCAAAAACCCTCGCGCGGCCTCGCGCGTTCGTCTTCGACGCTCCCTCGCGTCTCGCCACGCGCGTTGTAGAACTTTTGCGCTCCGTCGGCGAGCCATAAAATCTGCGCGCGTCGCCACTGAAATCGCCGACTTGCGCGACGCCAAGTGCTTCGCTTTGCGCCATAGCGCATATTCTCTCCTTCTTTTCGCTTCCTACGTGTCATTTCATAATCGCGATCGCCGTTCGACGTCGCGTTCAATGTCAGTCCGCGCGCCCCAGAGGTCACCGTCCAGCCGTCTCGTCAAGGTTTCGACACATTTCATGATTCTCGTTTTGGTTTTCATCTTTCTCGCGCATCGCCCGCTGCCATGCGCACCTGCTGTCGCTTCAACGCCGCATCATTCATGTACTCTCTGTATGAATTGTCTTCATCGCTTCCGCGACGACGCGACGACGCGCTTTGCAGGCGCAGCAACACGCGCTCGGGCGCGCGCGCGCGCGGCGGGTCCAGAGCGACGACGATGTCGCGCGCGAACGAGCTCGGGATGACGCTCGACATGCGCGACTGAGGGTGTGAACAAGACGTGCACTCGATGAGCGATTCTCGCGTGGTCGTCGAAGGGCGAACAAACGCGAATGCGACGACGGGTCGACGTCGTTGCGCGCTGGAATGTGGCGAATTGAGTGCGCATTTCGTTCAGCTCGGTGACGTGACCGAGGTTCGGGCGACGTCGGAGGGTCTCAAACGATTTATAAATAGATATAAAGAATAGAATGTGATGTTACAATGGAATCGAGAACAACAATTTTGGAATTTAAACCGCGAGGGCGTGCGCGTGCGACGCGCGAAAACGGGAAGTGGTCGTGATACAACGTTCTCGCGCGCGTGGCGTGTCAGTGCTTGGTGACGCCGAGCGGGTTCTGAATCGCTTCGCTCTTGTCCAAATCCTGCCAACAGTTGAGCGCTGCCTTGGTGGCCTCGAGGGAATACTCTCGAGAGTTCGCTCCGTCTTCGCTGAGATCGCTCCCATCGGAGGAGACGCGAAGGTCTGCGATTCCGGGCGAAGCGAGATAAACGAGCGGGGCGTGTTCGCCCAAGTGCAAGCGCACGCGTTGCTCGATGGAGCGAAACTTATCCTCGGCGCGTCCAATCATCGCCAGAAGGACCTCAGTGCTATAAAATGGTTGCTGCAATACGTTCATCAAGAACGGCGAGCGCAATGAAATGTTCGACCGCTTGTCGTGCTTCTTCAAAATCTTTACCAAAGCCGCGTAGTTGAGATTTATCCAGTGCTCTAACAAAACCAATTCGCCGTGGAAATTTGCAAACTTTTGACACAGCACGGAATCGTTCGCCAAACAATCAGCATCGTATCCGCCCGCAGCGCTCACGCTCGCTATGTGCTCTTCGTTTCGACGCAACAAATCATCGAACGAACCTTCCTTCATGACGATCTCTTCCTCACTGTTCATAAAGAATTCGTTGAACTTTTTCAGTTCTTCGCGCAGCAACGCGATGAATTCGCGCTCTTGCGGGTGCAAATTCTGCTGCCGTTGCGCGAGCACTGGTTCACCATGACTTGCCGGAATCGTCTTTAAAATCTTTTTCAGCTTTTTATAGTTTATAAACTGTGCGTGCGCGTTAAAACGTTCGTCTTGTCAGTTCCGCCGCCGCGTTCTCAACCGCCGCGCCAATAATATTCCCCGCGCTCGATGCTTTCCCGCGCTTGATCCTCATCATCATCGACTTTAATCGTCCATTCGCCCAACGCGCATTCGCGCTCGAGCGTGAGTCATAATTCCTTCCAATTTCTTCCCCGCATTCGTTCGCGCGTCCACGCGCTCGACGCCCCACTCGCGGGTCAGGGTCAGAATATTCCTTCCTACTTATCTCTCCCCCCCCCCCCCCCCCCCCCCCCCCCCCCCCCCCCCCCCCCCCTCCCCCCTTCCCTCCCCCCCCCCCCCCCCCCGATGGCGCGTGCGTTCGCCGTGAACGACTCGTCGCGCGTCGACGCGCGCGTCGTCGTCGAGCGTGATTCTGTTCTCCCTCCCTCGCGTCGTCTCGTCGCACCTGTTCGCGCGCGGCCTCCGACGCCGATCGGCTGTTCTCGGCGTAGAGCTGCCCGAACTTCATCGTCGCGCGCGGGCGCGTGCGGGCGCGTGTGCGGGAGGCGAGGAGGAGGAAAAAAGCATCATCTGGAGGAAAATACCGTATGGGTGAAGAATGATAGGGGAAATGTGTTCATAGTATGAGACATGGCGTGCACGCGAGCGCGCGTTGGACGAAGAAGAAATATGACATTGCAACACGTTTGGAGGGATAGGTTTCGCGTTTTTAGTCCCAACCGCCGCCGCCACCACCACCACCGTCGCCGCCGCCGCGATAGCCGCCACCGCCACCACCACCGCCGCCGCGGAAGTCTCGGGCGCCGAAGCGGCCGCCGCCGCCGCCGCCGCCGCCGCGTCGACGACCGCCACCGCCGCCGCCGAATGAATTCGCAGCGTAGCTTTTAAGCCAGTCGGGAACTTCTTGATTCGCCTCCTCCATGAGGTCAACCAATGGACGCGCCAAACCATTATCCTTGTTGTCTAAGAAGAGCGCCGTGGCTTGACCCTTTTTCCCAGCGCGGCCGGTACGACCGATTCTGTGCGTGTAGTCATCAATATCCGACGGCAAGTCAAAGTTAATGACGTGCGTGACGTGCGGAATATCCAAGCCACGAGCCGCGACATCGGTGGCGACGAGAATGGGAGTGCGTCCGGCACGGAAGCTCTTCAAAGCGGCTTCGCGCTCTTGCTGGGTGCGGTCACCGTGAATGCTCGTCGCCGGCCTTTCAGCGCGGCACAAGAAATCTTCCAATTGATCTGCTGCTCGCTTGGTTTCGACGAACACTAACGTCAGACCCGGCACCGCTTGGACCAAGTCGAGGAGCATCGTAGTTTTCTCTCTGTAGTCTTTGCATCGTACAACGTTTTGCGTAATCAACGCGTGCGAAGACCCGACACGACCGACGGTAAGGAAAATGTAGTCGTTCAGAAAGTCCGAGGCCATTCGCTGAATTTCTTTGGGGAATGTTGCGGAGAACAACATCGTTTGACGCTCACCGCGACCGGGCATATCGCGCTCGTCGACGATTTGACGAATTTGCGGCTCAAATCCCATATCCAACATGCGATCAGCCTCATCCAGGGCGAGGTACGCGACTTTACTCAGTGAAATCTTCGCTCGATCGATGAGATCGATCAACCGACCAGGGGTGGCGATCAGAATATCGCATCCGCGCTCCATGGCGCGGAACTGTTCAATCGCCGGGGCGCCGCCGTAAATCACGCATGAAGCGACGCCAGTTTGGTACGCAAACTTTCTTGATTCTTCGTGAATTTGGCTCGCCAACTCACGAGTGGGCGAAAGCACGAGAGCCAATGGGTAGGTCTTTCGGTTTATATGCCCACCTTGCAAATTGCGTCTCAAAATGCCGGCGATAATAGGAAAACAAAACGCCGCCGTTTTACCCGAACCAGTTTGCGCGCACGCCATCAAATCGCGACCGGCGAGCGACACGGGAATCGAATACTTTTGAACCGGCGTCGGATTTTTAAACTTGCATCGTTTGATGTTCGCATTAATCGACTCACCGAGATCCAGCGTACTGAAGCTCGTGATCGGCTCCGGGATGTCGTGACCGCTCGTTTCGACTGGAATGTCCTCGTACAAGTCGAAATCTAAACCAGTATTTTCGCCAGTGAAAATCTTCAGAGCTTCTGCGTCGGGAGTATTCTTCGCATTCGCCGCTTCTTCCTGTTCTTGACGCGTGAATGGATTGTCCTCGCGTTGAAACCGCGAACGGCCGGTGTCCCAGCCGCCCCCGCCCCCGCCCCCGCGATCGTCTCTCCGCCCAAACGAAGTCCCGCTGTAATCCTCGCCTCGGGAGGAGAAAGACGACGAGCGTCCTCCACCTCCTCCCCATCCACCGCCGGCGGCCGACGGCCTATCTTCTCGGTCCCATCCTCCTCCTCGTCTCTCGCCTCCGCGGTCGCCGCCTATCGCGTCGAGTTCCCATCGGTCAGTCTCCCGTTTTCGCGCGCGTTTCCCCGTTCGTCTCGCCCTCGACTTCTTTCATCCTCCTGAATCGTCCTCTCGAGCGTTTTTGTCACCACTTTCGCGCGCGTCGCTTTTCCCTTCCTCGCGCGCGTCTCCCGTCGCCGTCCCGTCCAGGGTTTACAAAACCCAACCCGGGCGCGACCGCGATCGCTCCACCGCGATCGCCCGTCGCGCGTCTCCCATCGCCGTGACGCGACGATGATTTCATCGTAAATATTTCCACGTAAAATCACACCCTCGCGTCGTCGGTCGTCATCGTATTGAACCCGCGCGCGGTATCACCCGTCGTCATCATCATTCACCCGTCTCGAATCGCGCGACGCACCGTACGTCGTCGATCGCGATTCCGACGAATTCCCCCCTTGCCCGACGTCGCGCGTCGCTCGTCCACGCAAGTGCGGTGGAACGTATCCGCTCTTTTGCGTCGACGCGGCGTTCGTCGACGCGTTCGCGACGTTCGGTCGTGGTAACGCGTTCGCGCCTTGTCGCGGTCCTTCGCTCGACGTCGACGGCGGCGCGATCGCGCTCAACGGCGGCAACGCGCCGTCGTCGTCGGCCCACGCGCTCATGACTCGCGAAGTGACGACGTGACGTCACGTCGCGCCGTTGACAGCACGGCGTCGCGTCTTGGCGCGTCGGTCGAGGAGGTCGGTCGATCGATCGATCGATCGGTCGGTCGGTCATGCGGTCGATCGGTCGGTCATGCGGTCGATCGATCGATCATGCGGTCGATCGATCGCGGGATTTGGAATTCGCGCCCGGGAATTCGCGATCGCGATCGTGGAAATTCGCAAAAATCGACGTCGTCCTCGACGTCGTCGTTCGACGTCGTCGTCGTTCGACGTCACACGCCGCGTCGTCGCGCGAGCGATGGCGCACTCGTTCGCATCGACGCGCGCGCGACGCACGCGAGCGCGAGGCGACAGACGTACGAGCGACGACGACGGCACGCACGTGGACAGCGCCCTGGGTGGACGAGCGAGAGACGCCCGAGCGACGTCGTTGGCGTCGACGTTGGACGTCATCGAGCGCGCGCGCGAGCGATCGAACGCGTCGTGCGAGACGTCGAGACGAGGACGAGCGAGCGCGGAGGCGAGCGAGATAGAGGCGACCGGGGTCGAGCGCTCGCGCGCGAGACAAGCGATCGCGAGGGCGCGAGACGACCTTCGCGCGGAGTCCGTGGAACGGGTGTGGGACGACGACCGGGACGTCGACGCGCGGGGAGACCGAGCGCGAGCGAGGGGCGAGCGCGAGACGCGGGCGAGCGCGAGAGAGCATTGGGGCGACGCGCGCGAGGACGCGAGGCAAGCGTCGTCGAGCGCGGTGGGCGCGCACGCCAGGCCCGCGGATTCCGCCGGGGATTCCAACACCGCTCAAGTGTCGAGCGAACGAGCGAGAGCGGAGCCGGGGGATAGCACGGAGGCGCAACGGGTGACGACGACGTCGCGAGGCGAAGGCGAAGTCGGGATGAATGACTCGGGGGATCACGGACCGGGGCACAGCGAAGAAGTCGAAGGTGGGGGTGGGGCCAAAGCCCAAGGGAGCTTGCTCGCGGGCGAAGGAACACACTTGGGAGGAGGTCAAGGGGGGGAGGTGGAGTCGCGCGAGGTTGTGGAGCCGAAATCGACGCCGTGGGACGCGCAAGAGCCGTGGGACGTGCCGAGAGAGCAGCTCATAGACGCGTGTTTAGCGCTCAAAGCGCGCGCGGATGCGCTCAAAGGGCTGGAGAGGTATGAAAAAGCCGAACGCGCGTACGGGCACGCGCTGCGATTCATCGATCAGATTGAAATGTTTGGGAGCGCCGACGATTTTTCTGAGCGCAACGCGACGCTGAAGAATGATTGTTTACTTGAGGCGAGCGCGTGCGCGCTTCGTCGCGCCGATCCCGTGCGCGCGGGTGAGCTCGCATCACGCGCGCTCGCTCGAGACCCCACCGCCGCGCAGGCGTTGAAGGCTCGAGCTTTAGCCGCCGCCGCTGAGGGCGATTTTGACGCAGCGATTCGCGATTTGGACAAGGCGCTGGAATCCAATCCAAACGATTCCACGCTCGTCGCCGAGCTTCGCGACGTCAAGCAGCGTCGCGATATTGCGCTAAGAATGCCGCGGCGCAGTGGAATAGCTTCATCGTACATCGGTGCCCCGGGCGGGGTATCTTGGGGAACGATGCCCATGGCCATGGGTGGCACAACTTCAAGCGCGCAAGGTGGGCAGTTGTTTTCGTATCCAAATGCCGGTTACGTCGCTTCAGGCGGCTTAGGGCTCACCGACGAAGTATTGGGCGAGACTGACGGTGTGATCGGTGCCGGTACGTCGAGCGCCGCGTACGGAGGTGCGGTGCCGTACTCTCCGTTCAGCCGGGTGGGCGATAGCGGCGCGATGGACGCGCTCGCTATGCTCGATGGCACGCACCTGCGTCGCGACGATAGCCCGTCGCGCGCGACCGGGATTGAATCCCGCATGGACGAGCCCGCAACGTTTAATAGAATGGGTGAAACTCCTAGCGTGAGTCTCGGTATGACTCTTTCGATTCAAAAAGGCGCGCAGTCTGACGCGCTGCAACTCGGCGACGAGAGTGAAGAAGACGGGGAAGAAGTTTGCGGCAAACCTGGCACGCGAGCCGGTTAGAGACGTTTATAGATCTTTTGTTTAATATACACAAGCAAACTTTTGTTGAAGCTACGCATCCTACGGTAATTAGGTTTTCTATCTACGCTGTCTAAGTTTTTCTACGACGCTCGGCGTCACGTCACGCGTTGACGTCATTTCGAATGCCGCTCACGCACGCCCAGCCGTCGTCTGACTCCACATTAATGTCCGTAAAGTGCTTTGAATATTTCTTCACCACCTGATCGCTTTGATTGCCGAATAAAATACCGCTTAACGCCACTCGTCCTCCGCGCTTGACGTATCGAGCGAAGAGCTCCTCCAATCCCAGCACCGTGTCAATTAAAATGTTTGCCACGACGATATCCGCTTGCCCGTTCGCTCCCGGAGTGGTTTCATCCGTGCCGTCGCCGCAAAACACCGTCAATCGATCTTGAACCCCATTCAACTTCGCGTTATTCATCGAACTCTCCACCGCTTGCTTCGCCAAATCCACGCCGACGGCTCTTTTTGCGCCGAGCATCAACGCCGCGATGGCGAGCACGCCGCTCCCGCACCCGAAATCAACCACCAGCTCTGCGCCTTTTCTTTCCAGCGCGCGTTCGATCCACCGTAGGCATAGTCTCGTCGTCGCGTGCTCTCCCGTCCCGAATGCGATCCCGGGCTCGATTCTCACGTTTACCGCCCCCGCTCGCTCTTCGACGACCCAAGACGGGACGATGTCCAATGTCTCGCTAATCCTCATCACCTTGAACGATGCCTTGACGACTTCAACCCAATCATTCGCCTTACTCGACGCGTACTCGACGTCAAAGTCTTCCTTCAAGATTTCTTTCGCGCTTCTTACCGCCTCGCGCGCGACGTCGTGGGTTTCAAAGTACGCGACGACGTCGCATGACGCCCAAACTTCGGTACGTTCCCACGCGCGCGCGTCTCGCTTGAACTTTTCGTCGTCTTCGGCGAAGATTTCCACCTCGCGCGCGCTCCCGGCGTCGGCGTCGCTCGCGCTCACCGAGGACGCGCCCAGAGAGAGGAAGATGTCGGTGAGCGCCGGGACGACGGCGTCGCGCGCGCGTCTTACGACGATAAATGGTGCCGCGGCGTCGGACTCGGCGGCGCTCAAGTCGTGAATAGACGATGCGCGATCGACGCGCGAGCGAGCGAGGTGAGATCGAGAGATGTTCTGTCGAGTGACTCGCGCGACGAGCGGTCGGGCGAGGGCGAACATTTGGGTGCTCGGTTGTGCGGTTGGAAAAGCGTGAGCACTCTTTTCATAACAACAGGTTGTGCGAGACATATCATAAAACCAGCCATCGTCATCGTTTATTGTAGAATCCATCGCCATTCGTGCGCCGCGATGATTGGTGTTCAAAGGAAAAGACGAATCGTCGCTTCATTTGCCGCCGTCGGGTTGCGCGGGTTGCGCCGGCGGGCGCTGTTGCGGCACGTATGGAACGCCTTGCGGCATGTAAGGCATCTGGGGCATCATGCCGCGCATTTGCGGAGGCATGCCCATGCCCATCTGCGGCATGTACATCATCGCGCCGCCCATCTGTGGGTAACCCGGGTACATGACCATTTGCGGCATCGCTTGTGGCACCATGGGCGCCGCCTGCTTTTTGAACGACGGCACAAACTCCGAAGCCTTGGCGTTGAGAGAAAAAGCCTTGGCGTTGGGGTTGAGCGTAGACTTTTTCGGGTCCACTTTTGCCACCTCCGGTGCGGGCGCGGGTTCGGATTTCGCCGCGGCTGCCGCGGCTGCAGCCTTTTGTTCCGCGTGTTGCGCCACCGTGCTCGGTACTTTCCCCGAACCCCACGCGGGTTTTGGCGGCGGCGCATTCTTCGGCGGCGGAGCCGCACCCGAGCTTGGTAAAACCGATGAATAACGTTCTTCTTCGTCGTAATCGGCGATGTCCTTCTGCCCGCGCTCTTCTGCCATGTGCGGGTTGTCCGAGCTTTGGTTTTGAATCTCGTAGGCGATGCGCGCGGCTTCGGCTTCAGAAATCCCGCTCTTCGACTTATCGATCATCGTCGTGTAAATGGACTCGTCAAACTTGGTATCCACTCCGAAGAGCTGCTTATTCGCCGAGAATTGATCCCATTGAGCGTTCGTTGCGCCAGATTTCTTCCCCCACGCGCCGCCGCCGCCGCCTCGCTTGCCCATTCCCGCTTCCTCCTCCAACGTCAACCCGGCGACGCCGCCTTCTTCGGATTGCCAAGCCACGAGCTCACGATTCGCCCCAGTCGCCCCTCGTGAGATCCCACCATCGGTAAAATCATCATTCATTCGGCTCGGTCCCACCGCGAGGTCGCTCATCCCGACGTCCCGCGCCGTAATCGACTCGACGTCGGCGAAATCAATCTTTAATTCCGCCACCGGTTTCGTTCGTTTCGCCCATCCATTTGCGCTCGTTTTCCCGCTCTCACTCGATCCTTTCGCATGTCTCTTCGTCCACGCCGCGTGTATCGTCGCCCGTGTTCCTTTCCCCCCATCCTTCGCGCACGTCCCGAACACCCCTTCGAGGACGACCCCTGACTTCAACGTCACCTCCACGACGTACCCTTTCATGATTTTCATCGCAAACTCCATGGCGAGGGAGGAATCGACATCTTTTGACGACATCTCGCGCGGCGTGCGGTGTCACGCGTGCGCGAGCGACGCACGCGACTCGACCGCGCGCCGCGCGGCGGCGAGTGACGCGCGATCGAGGCGCGACCAAACCCTAGTGTTCGGAACGCGGCACCGCGCGCGACGACGGACGCGGACGTCGAGAGAGGCGAGCGAAAGAAAGGCGCGCGTGGGAGTGGATGTTACATCGAGCGATCGAGAGACGAGCGAGCTAGGGTGACGATGCGCGATTGGCGCGATTGACGACGGACATGAGACCGATAGCGGGGTTCACTTTGTCTTGCGCCGTGCGGCGGTCGTAGGTGCTCTTTTGCATCGCCGGGGAGTGTCCCATCAACGCCGCGAGAGCTTCGAGTTCGGAATCGCTCGCGACGCCAGCTTGACGGACATGGGTGACAATCATGTCGCGAATCAAGTGAGGGTTGGTCTTTTGGCCGGTGATTCGTAACGCGGTGCGCGAAAATGTTCGGCTGAGCTCGGACACGGTCCAGGCGGTCCCGTTCGGCCGAGTAAAGCAGAAATCATGCGCGGGATCGAGGGCGGCGCGGTGCGTGGAAAGCCAAGCTTCGAGGGCGGGGTAAACGCGCGGGTCAATCACGAGCGACGGCCTCTCACCGTAGGCACCACCAGTCTTGTAATCATCTGGGCCGTGCCGCACGATCCAATCGCCGGTGGCTTGATTTTTAATCAACGTCTTGCCCAGTTGAAGCTCACGTAAGGTGCGTTGCCGATCGGGAATGCATGCCAGAATCGCAAACAACAAATATCTTTGCACGCTCATCGCCACATCGCGCGCGCTTCGCGGGTTGCCGTCGCAATCGTTCGGCGCGCACTCGAGTTTGAGCGTTTCGACGAGGGACAAGTAATCGTCCCATTCGAGCCATTTGCGTTTGTCGTCGGCGGCGTGCGGCGCGTTCTTCGCGCGCTCTCGCGCGCTGCGTTGCACGCGAATCAGTTCTTGCACGACCGCAGGCGCGAGTTCGTCTTCGACGTGACCGGTGACCCATTTTGCGAGCGCGACTAATGAACGGAGCTGGAAATCCTCGGTGGTTGATTTAATCTTCCGTTCGTCGGCGAGCCATTGCACGTACTCGATCGCATACGCCGCGCCTCGCGCATCCGCGCTCGGAAACGCATCTTTAATCGACAGACCAGGTTTCAAAATAACCCTACCATCCTCGCTCATCGACGCGAATTTCGTTCGGTGCTCGGATTCCCGACAGAGCCACCCGAGAAATTGCAACGCCACGGCGGCGTGATTCAACGCCGTCCGCGCGCGCACGGGCGCGCGTCCACCGCCCACGCGCCGTTGCGTCAAATCTTTCACCATGCGTTCGACGTCGCGTTCGACATCCTTCGTCACTTCATCCTTCCGCAATCCGTACGGCTTCAAACGTTTCCTTTGCGTCACGCGCACGTCGGCGAGCGCCATCGTTTCCTTCCCTTTCGTCATCTTCTTCGGCGCTCGCGCGAGGGCGTTCGGGAGATCACCTCCAATCCACCCATTCATTCCCGCAACCTCCACTTCGCCGTCGTTCGCATTCGACGTCGACGCATTCCCACCCGCTCTCTCCTTTTCGTTCGAATCGTCGCCTTCGTCTCTCGCCCGCGTCGCGAACGCGTCTCGAAGCGCTCGCATCAACCTCAACGGCACCCCACACGCCCTCGCGTCTTCGTCCGTCATCGTCATCACATCTCGAACGTCATCGTACCAGTTCTTTCGCAAGATCTCTCTCGCGCGTTCGGCGTCGTCCTCCGCTCGCCCCGCCGCGGCGCACGCCTCGCGCAGGAGCGTCAACAGCTCGTCCTCGCGCGCGTCCGATGAAGACGTCGCTCGCGCCTGCACCTGCGATGCATTCGTCGTCATTCGCACCCGTCTCTGGCGTGCGTCTCGACATCGCGCATTCGCGCGCGTCGACGGAGGCGCGCTCGCCGACGCGCGCGTCCTCGGCGTCCGCGCGTTGGACCCAATTCGCGACTGAGGCGCGCCATTCCACTGACACGCGTGATGTCCATTCGCTAACATGCGACAGCGACGTCTTTTGTCGTCGTCGACGTTTGTGTTCGCACGACGACGACCGTTTGTGACGTCCAACAACTTTTGTATAATTAATTAATCCATGCATTTTTTTAAAAAAATGCATGAATGAATCCATTCGTGGATGACGAATCGATGAACACACGAATGAATCCATCGTCGACGCGATTTGATTTCCAAACGAACGCGATCGTCCCTGTTGTCGTTCGTTTTGAACATTTCTTCGTGAACGAACGCGTCAAAGCGACGTCTTCGTCACGGCATCTCATCACTTGGACGTCACTCGTCGCATCACTTGGACATCAGCGACGCATTCGTCGTCACGGAACGTCACTACGTAGTGACGATGCCGACGACGCGATCGAAAGCGAAGACGTCGCGCGCGCGCGACTTCGACGACGACGACGGAAGACGTCGCGGGAAGTTTCGAACGTTCGCGGATGTCGACGGAGGACGCGCGCGCGCGGAGGCGACGCGGAACGCGCGTATAGATGGGAATGCGCCGACGAATGCATCGAATGCGAAGACGAATGCGAAGAAGATAAAGATAAAAGGTAGCGCGCGAGCGAACGCCGCGCGCGCGGCCGTGCTCGCGGCGCGAATGAAGAGGGAAGGAGCGCGGGACGCGAACGCGAACGCGAACGCGAACGCGAACGCGCGTTTAGGCGCGGAAGCGAATGTGGAGAGACAGCTCACGAATGAAACGACGAATAAGAGTGGTGTTAAGCGACCGAACGAAAGTAGTAGAGGACAAGCGAACGTCGCGGGACGAGCGAAGGAACGAGGGAAAGACGTCGCGGGCGGCGTCGAAGCGCGCGAGAACGATCATCGCGGGGAGAGTCGAGGGAAGGCGAATAGGGCGAGCGTCGGGAAAGACGCCCCACGGGCGAGGCGCAAGTACTGGAAAATGGTGAATTTGGAAGGCGAGATTTTCTCCGTCGGCGACGCGGTGTACGTGGTGAACGACAAGACGGAGAATTTTGACGAGGACGAGGACGTGCCGTGTACGAAGTGCGGAGAGTGCGCCGAACACGATCGCGTGATGCTCGAATGCGATACGTGCTTACGTGGATGGCACATGTCGTGCTTGAAGCCGCCGTTGACGGAGGTGCCAGAGAGCGATTGGAATTGTCCTCTGTGTACGCGAGGGGGCGAAGCGTCGACAGCCGTGCCGTCGGCGGCGAGCACGGCGCGGACGGCGTGCACGGAGTTCATGGCGGGGCGACTTCACTTGGCGCGCATAGAGCACATTTGGGAGGAAAACGGCGAGTATCATTTCGCCGGACGATGGTACGCGTTGCCGGAGGAGACGCACATGGGTCGTCAACCGATTCAGCATCGACGCGAGGTGTTTTTATCGCATACGGTCGACGTCAATCCCGTTGATTGTTTATTTCGCGTCGCCCGAGTGTGTACACCGCAGGAATTTCGCGACGAAGGAGGGCCAGATGCGTATGTCTGCGAGTACACGTATGACGCGGCGTTTCAACGCTTCAAGCGCCGCGGCGAATGGGACGAAGATGAAGAATTTAGCGATGACGAACGCTTTGATGAAATCGATTGGAAGAATGACGCAGATGATGGACACGAGTGGAACGGTCGCAAGAAGTCGTCGAACGGTAAAAAGGCTATCAAGGGCAGACTTGCGACGCTCACAGCGCGAAGGCGCGCCGAAGACGCGGCGGCGCAGTTAGAAATCGCCGGCGTCGGAGGCAGTGCCGTCGGTCGCGCGCGCCGTCATCCGCCGACGGTGCTCGGCGGTGTGCGCGCCGTGCTGTCGCTTGCGTCGACTCCCGCCACGCTTCCGTGTCGCGAGGGCGAGCGCAAGCAAATTTATGACTTTGTGCACGAATCCATCGTCGCCGGCCCGAATAGCATGGGTAAATGTCTGTACATCTCTGGCGTCCCAGGCACCGGGAAGACGGCGACGGTGCGTGAAATCATTCGCGTTCTACGTTCCGAAGCGCGAAACGGACTCATTCCGAAGTTTAACCACGTGGAGTTGAACGCCTTGCGTTTACAAACGCCCAAGCACGCGTATAGCACGATTGCCGAAGAGTTGATGGGGCAAAAGTTTAGCCCAGAGAAGGGTAATATCGTTTTGGACAAGCGCTTCAAGGAGGGCAAAGGAAGCGACGGTAGAGTCACGGTTTTGATCCTCGACGAGCTCGATTTATTGGTCACTCGCAAGCAGGAAGTGTTGTACAACATTTTCGATTGGCCGACGCACAAAAAGAGTCGGCTCGTCGTAATCGGCATCGCCAATACGCTCGACGTTCCCGAGCGCATGTTGCCGAAAATTGCGTCTCGCTTGGGTAGTAATCGCGTGGCATTCGCGCCGTACTCCTGGGATCAGCTCAAAAAGATCGTCACTACGCGTTTAGAGAGCTTGGAAGGGTGCAGCGACGCTTTCGCACCGTCGACTCTGGATTTGATTTGTCGAAAGGTGGCCTCCGTCAACGGCGATGCGCGTCGCGCGCTCGAACTCGCCCGTCGCGCCGCTGAGGTCGCCGAGGCGCGAATCAACGTCGAAAAAGTCACAGCGACGAAAGGTTCGGATGATAACGCCGAAAGTGCCGCCGCGCGCGCCAAGGCGCGCACAGAAAAAGTCACCATGGAGGACGTCCGACAGGCGCAGAGCGAAATGTTTGACGGTCCTCATATGAAGCTCATTCATGCCGCTAGCTTTTACGAGCGCATGTTTCTCGTCGCTTTGGTGAAATCCCTTCAAATGGCGGGCACGACCACCGTGGACATGGGCACCGTGATGCAAATCATGAAGCTCATGTGCAAGGATCCTCGCGTTAACGTTCCCGAGCCCCCGGTGGGCGGTGGCACGCGCATCGCTTCGCGACTCCGCTCCACGCATTTGATCCTCACCGACTCCAGCACGCAGCGCAACTTGCAGCAGCTCTCGCTTTCCGTCCCAGTCGCGGACGTCACGTTCGCCTTGGTCGAGAACGCTGAAAATAGCGACATGCCTTGGGTGAAACTCGTCTTGTAATTTCCTTCTCGACGCAAACTGAGCACCTCCCGCCTTTAACCCGCCGCGCTCTCACTTTTCGCCGCGCGTCCTCGCGCGATGTCCCGTGACGTTCGTCTCCTCGACTGCGAACCGTACTCCACCACCGCGTTCCCGCGAGCGCGTTCGCCCGGGTCATCGCACGAACCTTCGCCCTCGTCCGCGTCCTCGCGTTCGCTCTGTTCCTTCAACGTCGGGTTGCGCGGGTTGAAAAATCTCTGTCACCGACCGCCGATCGCGTCCTCGGACGAAGACACGCACGGGGTCGCGCGCATTCAAGGATTTGGCTCCGTACGCGCGTTCTTACGCTCGTTCGGGGACGTCGATGTGGTGTGCGCGCAAGAGACCAAGCTTTCGCGGCTCGACGTCCCTCGTCTCGGCCGCGTCGACGACGAGTGGGACAGCGCGCACAGCGTGTGCGACGTCAGAGGGAAAGAAAGCTATTCCGGTGTCGCGGTGTATTGGCGCTGTGAAGTCGTGCGACCGCGAGCGATCGAAGAAGGTGTGTGCGGCACGCGAGCGACGTCGACGGGCGTGTTCGACGCGATGGACGAAGCGCCGCCCTTCGCGAACGATCGCGCGCGCGCGAAAGAGCTCGACGGCGAAGGGCGCGCGTTGTGGATAGATTTCGACGCGTTCGTGTTGTGCAACGTGTACGTACCGGCGATTTGCGGGGACGTTTCGAAGGACGAGCGCGCGCGCGAACGCGAGCGGTACAAGGTTGATTTTTTACGAGCGTTGGAGACGAGGTATCGATCGCTCCTCTCGCGAGGACGACGAGTGATGCTTTGCGGAGATTGGAACATCGCGCCGAACGCGAACATTGATCGAGCGACGAGTGGGAACGCACGAGCGACGGGCGATCTCTCGCGAGATTGGATGCGCGAACAGCTCGATTCGCGCTTGGTCGACGTGTTTCGAGCGGCGCATCCGGAAGTGAACGACGCGTTCACGTGTTGGAACGTCGCGAGCGGGGCGCAGTTGAATAATTATGGGTCTAGGATAGATTACTTTTTGTTGGATGATGAGCTGGCAAAGAGCGTGCGCGCGGTGGGCGTGGCGCAATCGCATCAGGGAAGCGACCACGCGCCAGTCTTTTGCGCGTTGGCGAGCGACGCCTGGCCAGAGTTTGACGCCGCGACGCCGACTCCCGCGTTGGCTTGTTCAGCGCTCTTCCCGGGGCGCCAATCGAAACTGGATGAAATGTTTCTATCGGCATCATCCGCTGGCGCGCGCGAGCGCGAGCTCGATCGTTCGCGCGAGGCGTTTGTATCGTCGTCGCGTCTCGACGCGAAACAAAAAATCCAGGCACAGCCGAAGCGTAAAGCGCCGGCGCCGGAAAAGTCCATTCGCGACTTCTTCGCGGTGAAAATCGCGAAGAGTGAGAGCGAATCGACGGATGCGAGAGCTGCGCTGATTGACAGTGAGTCCGCGGAGTTCGCGACACCGCGCGTCGACGCGTCGACGCGCGCGAACGAATCGAGCGCCGAGGACGCGCGCGCCGAGTGGATGAAAACCTTCGCCAAGATGGCCCCACCGAAATGTAGAGGCCACAACGACGTGTGCAAGGTGCGCGCGGTGAAGCAGAAAGACAATCCAAATTATGGTCGCGTGTTTTTCTGCTGTCCACGACCGGCGGGGACGACGCCTGAGAGCGATTGCGGGTTTTTCAAATGGCGACCGGACCGCAAAACGCGGTGACGCGACGTCGGCGACGGGACGGCGCGCCGCGCGCTCATGATTCACAAAAAAAAAACGAACGTGTTGGGGAGAATACAACAATTACATTCACCTTTTTAATCTCGCTTTTCCACTTTCCGTCGCCCGAAGGCGAGGATATTATTCACAATCGGCGACGACAGCGCGCCCAAGGCGACGACGACCCACGCGACGCGCGCCGTCGCCACCGTCTCGTTCCCGTGCGCGTTCGTCGAGTACACCAACGCGATCGACGACAAGGCGCCAAACGACCCGATATCGCCCGTGAACGAAAACTTCACCGCCCCCACGAGGGCTAAGACGCACGCGGTGGCGAACTCGCGAAACGTTTCCTCCCCGAACGCGCGCGTCAGCGCCCTCGACGTCGTCGCCGCTTTCTTCGTCCCTTGATCGAGCGCTGGCATCACGAACGCCTTCGATGCGCCTTCGCACGCTTTAGTGCCTTTATACGCACATTTCGCTTTCCGGATGACTTCCCGCGCGAACGCCGATGGGTAGGACAGAGCGTCGAGCGCCGCCGACGCGCTCGGCCCGGGATTCGCCCAACGCATTCGGGCGAGCGCTAACGCCCCGTCCGCGGCGCCGTACGACGTCTTCGCGGTGTTGGTTTCGATCGTCACCAGAGGACACCCGAAGACGATGAGTAAGGCGAACGCTTTGGCGCACGCGAACGCGCTCGGGAGGCGAAGCATGATTTTTGATGATGATGATTCACGACGCCGAGGGAAACAATGACGTCCATGGACGACGCATGCGCATCACTCCTCGTCGGTCGTCGTCGTGGAAATCACGTACATTCGACGAATTCGTCGTCGAACGACATCAATATCTATACCACATGCGCGTCGATCGGTCGTTGACGTCGGGAACTCGCGCGTGGTTCGCGCGTCGCGCGCGTCGGTCGCGCGCGTCGAACGCGCTCGCGGCGACGCGTCGCGCGCGCGCACGTCGTCTAGGCGAACTTCAGTCGCGCGCACTTAAGACGACGACTGAGGATCGAGGCGATGGTTTACGACCTTGGCGCGACGTCGCGCGCGTCGTCGTCGCGGCGTTGGTGACGTGCGCGTCGGCGTCGCTGATGACGGCGTCGCCAGGGAATTGGGCGAGGGCGAACGCGAGCGAGGTCGACGCGAGGGAGGGAAACGCGGTGCAAAGGGCGAATGGAGGCGATAATGACGAACGCGCGCGTGATGTGGATGTATTGAACGAGGCGTGGGGGTTGGTGTTTGATAATTTCTTACCCGCGCGAGCGAGGGAGAGCGAAGGGTTCGACCGCGACGCGTGGGCGCGGCTCAAGGATGAGAACGATTCGCATCCACCACATTCGCGCGAGGAGGCGTATGAGAGAATACGGGACATGCTAGAGACATTAGGGGATCGATACACGCGATTCGTCGAGCCCGAGAGGTTCACGTCGATGTTAAAGTACGACATCACGGGCGTGGGATTGAACATCGCGGAGGACGCGGTGGAGCCCGACCGCGTGAAAGTGTTGGGGTTGGTTTTGGATTCGAGCGCGATGCGCGCTGGTGTGGTGCAGGATGATTATATCATCGCAGTGAACGGTGAGGCGGTGCGAGGGAAGAGCGCGTTCGCGGTGTCGTCGCTTATTCAAGAGGCGGAGGGCGACGACGTGGAGTTGACGATTTCTCGAGCGGGTGAGGACGCGCCTCGCGTGATGAGTTTGAAGCGCGCCGATGGTTTCTCGCCGCCGTCGAGTCCGGTCAGTATGCGATTAGAAGGTGGACACGTGGGGTACATTAGGTTGCGAGAGTTTAACGCTCTCGCCGAGCGCGACGTCGCCAAGGCGGTGCGGGACTTGCGAGCGCAAGGCGCGGATGCGTACATATTAGATTTGCGAGACAATCCCGGAGGATTGGTGCAAGCTGGCGTGGAAATCGCTCGATTATTTTTGCCTGCGGATTCCACGATTGCTTATACGGAGGGACGCGTTGTCGCCGGCGGCGTCAAGCGTGACACCGAAGTGTCCGCGACAAAGTCGGCGCGCCACGGGTCGTCGTCTGAGCTCCCAACTAAGTTGAAAGCGATCGCGACATCGAAAGCCGATCCCGTGGTGGACGTAAGTGTCCCGCTCGTGGTGTTCGTCAACGGTCGAAGCGCGTCGGCGAGCGAAATTTTAACCGGCGCTTTGAAGGATAACTGCCGCGCCACCGTCGTCGGGAGTCAAACGTACGGTAAAGGATTGATTCAAAGCGTGTATGAATTGAGTGATTTGAGCGGTATGGTGCTTACGGTTGGTAAATACGTCACTCCAGGATTAGTCGACATCGATCAGCACGGGATTAGCGTCGATTACGCCATGTTCCCAGGGTTCGATCGCGCGAAGGAGCACGTCGCGGCGTGTCGCGTGCCTCCCAAGTATTGATTAATATCGAAGCCCGTCGTTACGTTCTCGAGTGATATTCGTGTTTGCGAGTGATTTTACAAGCTAACGACTACGATACACCACAACAACGCACGTCAACGTTCAATCCAGCGCACGTTATTGCGTCATCGTGAACCACCGCGTGACGAACGCCAGTCGCCCCCGCGCGCCCGCCGGCAGCCTGCGAAACAGCTTCGCGTCGAGCGTCGACCAAACCTCGCGATGATAAAATGCGACGTTATGCGCCGTGAACTTTATCCGATACACCGTATTATCTTCACAGTGATACCTCGAGCGCAAGAACTGCACGTACGCGAACACGCGCCCGAACGACCGCCGCTCCTTGGTCAACAAATCCAAGCATAAAACCGTCAACAGCGATATCTCCATCGTCGCGCACAGCGCCATAGCGAGCTCCATGTTCGCTTCAGCGCTTTTAAACACCCTCCCGAACCCAAGTTTAGTGTACATCCCTTTCCCATCTCGCTCTAAAACCTTGTGCGCGGTGGCGAGAGTTTGATACGTCGCGACGACGACCAACGGCGCGCACGCCGCGCACTTCGTCCCGACGCTCGCCGTTCCCATCCCGAACACGATCACGCAATACACAAGCAATTCAAAACAATTCGTTTTCGTCACCTCATTCACAGCCTGCACAATTTCTCTCGTCTCTTTCACTCGCGATCGCGCGGTGTACGACGCGCGATAGCCGAACGCGCACGCCGACGCGACGAGGCACGCGTTCGCGCCCGCGCGCGCGAACGCCCTCATTCGCGCGCCCGGGGCGAACGCCATGGCGATCGCGAACGTCCCCGCGAGTGCGGCGACGAAAGCGCAGAGCGAGATGAACGCTTGGCGAAAATCCATCGCGTCGACGACCGATGCGATCGGTGGGATGTGACGCCGAGAGTCACGTCGAGGCATCACACGACGACGACGACGACGACGGGCGACGATCGTCGAGTTCGTCGGTAGTCATCGCATGCGATCGTCTCGCGTCGATCGATCACATCGCGATATAGTGCGTTCGATCGTCTAAACGTGTTCGTGCGCGTGCGTGTGCATCGGATTGATCGATCGCATTCGCATTCGCATTCGCATTCGCATTCGCATCTTGGGATCGACCATCGAACGGTCATGGCGACGCTTCGTTTCGACGCGAGCGCGCACGAGCGCAAAATTTCAAGCCTA